>Ga0114969_10000019_pt1 | contig 117976 bp, 92 predicted proteins | sample M_130807_MF_Meta_FD_87316 | JGI IMG/M metagenome (GOLD analysis project Ga0114969, IMG submission 87316) | Freshwater microbial communities from Lake Montjoie, Canada to study carbon cycling - M_130807_MF_MetaG | ecosystem: Environmental > Aquatic > Freshwater > Lake | place: Lake Montjoie... | reverse complement strand
TTTGTTGTTTTTTGTTTTTTTTTTGTTTTTTTTTCTTTTTTTTTTTTGCGTTGTATTCATGTTTTTTTTTTTATAGGTTATGCTACTGTTTTGATAAAAATGTGCCATGGGTGAGAAGCACAAAGGATGTGTGTTTTTTCATTTTTTGTATATGATATTTCACATTGCGAGTATTTTTTTATCAATTGAATTTTTTTTTCATTTGTTAGAAAACAGTGTGTTTTGAATACCCTTAATATTTCCTATTTTTCAATGACAAGTAGCTTGCTTGTGCTCCAAAACAAATCTGGATTTTCAATTTTCAAAACACATGCGTTTCCTCGTTTTTTAAGTTTGTAGCTGGATATGGTGTGCGTGCTTAGTATTTTTGGTTTTTTAGAACTGAAATAGATGTTTGTACCTAGGACGTAGTCGATGTCAGTTAAAACTTTATGGTGTATTGTGGCAGTCATTTTTTCAGTTTGACCAAATTGTGAAATCGTATTTTTAGTATTGCTTAATTTATTACTATTTAGAGCTTTTTTACTTGCAAAAATATAGTAGGATTTATGTGTTTTTTTCCGAAGAGAAGTTTTTTTTTCTTCCTCAATTATAGCTTTGTAGATAGTTTTTCTGTGTGTTTTTGAGATATTGTCTTTGTTTTTTAGCGCTGCTAGATTGCCTGTGTACAATAGTTGTTTATTGATTTCGTCAATTTTTTTTTGAATAGATGATTGTTGTGGGGCTACATGATTTAGTTTTTGATTTAGACGTTTTATTTTTTTAAGCGTTGATGCGGTTAAATCGTTGATTGGTGTAATGTTGTGCTGGTTTTTTCTTCGGTTTGATTTGATTTCTTTGCTGCTCTCTAGCGCACTTTCAATATTGTTGCGTACATTGGCTATTGAATCAAAATCATTTTGTATTTCTTCAAGATCGAAAGAAAGTTGATCGATTTCACAGTTCTTTGGTTGACTGTTTTTTGATGTTGTGCGACAACTACCGATCTGTTTGATTTCTATGCTTTTTTCCATGCATGAACAAAGGTTGTTGTTCATGAGGAATAGCATACAAAAAAATATTGCCCTTGTTGGCGTCATGTTATTATTTAACTATCGCTGTTAAATAAAAGTGCCACTCAAAATGTGTTTGTTTTTTTATCGGATAGATAAACGAAATGCACTTATATGCATTCGAGACCAATGATGAATTTTGTCCCTTTTCCAACTTCTGATTCTACCTCAATTTTGCCATTAAGGGAATGAATGATGTTGTGCGTAGCAGCCAGCCCTAGTCCAATGCCATTGTTTTTTGAGGTGTAGTAGGGTTCAAAGATATTGCTCAAGCTGTTCTCGGGAATTCCTGTGCCATTGTCTTCAATTTCAATATTGACCATCTTTCCTGTTTGAATTGTCTTTACTTTAACCCGGCCTGATTTATTTTCCACAGCCTCGATGGCATTAACCAAAATATTGACGATTGCGATTTTGAGATTTTCTTTATCTGCCATTATGTTGCAATTGTCTCCATTCATTGAATTCTCGATGCTGATGTTGTTAAGTGCCGCTCTATCACTAACGTGCGCTAAGGCTTCAGTCAATATTTTTGCAATCGAATGCTTTTGCATTTTAACCTCTGGATGTGTTGCGCTTTGCAGGAATTCTTTGATGATGCTGTCGATTTGTCTAGAGCTTCTTTTTACAATATCTAGGTACATTGGGTCGTGGTTGAGTTCTTTTTGCAGTAATTCTATCGCCAGATATATACTTGCTAGTGGACTCCTTATTTCATGGGCGAGCGTGTGAACAACACGGCCAATAACTGCATTTTTTTCAGCGATGATCAGTTCTTTTTCTATCTTTTTTCGCTGCGTTATATCTCTAATTACTGCGACATAAGTTGGTTGTCCGAATTCATCTGTGTCTTGGAATGATGCACTGACTATGCAATATTTTTTATTTCCCTGTTTGTCTCGGTATACAATTTCGTTGTTTGACGATATTTGAGTTTGGTGTGCGTCGTTTAAAAGTTTAATGCGATCTTCTTCATTGTCGTATAGCTTTGCGGCATTCATTTTTAGTAGTTCTACTTTGTGGTAACCAAATACCCTTTGCGCAGAGGGATTAATGTCCATTATGGTTCCATCTTCTTTGGCTAAATAAATCACATCATATGAATGTTCAAAAATTCCCCTAAATTTTTTTTCGCTTGCTTTCAGTTCTTCCAACACAGCGCCTTGCGCAGCAGCATGACGCATGCTTCTTTCTAACGTGATGGAGGTTATTTCACCTTTTTCTAAAAAATCCGCTGCGCCCAATTGCATTGCGGCTATGTCTGCTGCTTGATTTGAAAGGCCGGTTAGCAAAATGATTGGCGCCTTGATTTCCAGTGCTCTGCAGTGTATCAGCAAGTCGATTGCCGTGTTTTGTCCTAATAGATAATCGAAAATATAGATGTCATGGGCTTTTTCTGAGATAAGCGCCAAACCTTTTTCATAGTTTGATGCCCATGTCAAGTGGTAGGGAATGTTTTTTATATCCCCCAATAATTTTTTAAAGAGAACGTAGTCATCTTCGTCGTCTTCAATCAAAAGTACTTTTATTGCTTTTTGTTTTTTCATTCACTGATTTCCCTGTCCTCGATATCGTAGCTTCTCATTTTATTATAAAGTGTTTTCCGATTGACATTCAAGATTTTGGCTGCTTTGCTTTTATTGTAGTTGACCTGCTTTAGCACCTCTATAATCATAGCGTATTCGGCTTCAAGAGCAATAGCTTTTAAATTTGTTTTTTTTTCTTTTTTTTCTGCGGGAATTTGGTTTAAAAGTTCAGAAGCATTTTCAAAGTCTTGCTTCATGCTAGTTTTCACTTCATTTGAAAAGTCACTAGGCAATGTTTTTGCACTTACATTTTTTCCTTCACTAAGTAATGCTGACCTTCTGATGATGTTTTTCATTTCTCGTAAATTACCGTACCACGAATAATTTGCGAATAGATTTTCAACATCTTCGTCAAATCCCTCAATGCTCTTATTGAGTTCTTTGTTTGCATTTTTTAAAAAATATTGGGCGTAGAAAAGAATGTCTTCTTTGCGTTTTCTTAAAGGTTCAATGGTTAGTTGAAATTCATTGAATCGATGGAATAGGTCTTCTCTGAATTTCCCTTTTTTACAGCATTCTATTAGATTTTCATTACTTGCTGCAATGATTCTAACGTCGAAGGGAATTTCTTTTGTTCCACCTATTCTTTTTGCTTTTCGTTCTTGTATAACGCGAAGTAGTGAAGACTGAATGTCGTAAGATAAATTGGCGATTTCATCTAAGAATAAGGTGCCGCCATTAGCCAATTCAAACTGGCCTATTTTTGTTGCAAGTGCACCCGTAAAGGCCCCTTTTTCATGGCCAAACAACTCGCTTCCTGCCAACTCCTTTGACATGGCTCCGCAATCTAAAGCGACGAAGGGAGCATTACTCCTATTGCTTCTGCGGTGAATGGTTTGTGCAACGGCTTCTTTTCCAACCCCGCTTTCTCCGTATATGATGACGCTGTAGTTGGTTGGTGCCACCAGTTCAATTTGTCGCAGTAACTCTTTAGATTGACTACTATTGCTAAATATGTTATTTCCAGTGGAGGCGCTTATATTGTTGTTTTGTTTTTTATTCGTTTTTTCTTGATTGCCTCTCTCCTCTTGTATTTCGTGTTGTAGCGCCTTTTTGATGATTTGAAGCAGTTCTTCGGGAATCAATGGTTTTGTGAGGTAGTCGAGAGCGCCTAGTTTAATGACGTTAATTGCATTGCGTATATCCGAATATCCTGTGATAATGATAAAAGGAATTTGTGGTGCAATTTCCTTTATTTTTTGAAGCACATCTGTAGCTTCAAGGTCGCCTAATTTGAAATCACATACTACTATGTTTGACGGGTCTTTTTGAAATGCAGCTATGCCTGCTGCTCCGCTGGCGGCGGCTTCCGTATTGAAGCCATTTGAAGCCAAGAAACGCTCAAGAAGTTGTCTTAACGCTTGGTCGTCTTCAATAATCAGAATTTTCTCTTTCATAAACTGGATGCCACCGAAATTCGGTGCTAGATTGTTAGGTGTTTGTGCTTAGGTGGGTAAAATTTACTGATAATTTTTGTGTGTAACAAATATTGAACAAATAGTGTTGCTTTTACTACATTGTGTTTGGTGAATTGCCTTATGCATCAGTGAAAATAGATGATTTGTATTGTCGATAATATGCTATATGTTTACTGTTTGAATGCGTAAGGAATAACTGGGTATTCCAAGTAGTTCTCGGTATTTCACTATAGTGCGCCTGGCAATGCTGATGCCGGACATTTTTAATTCGTTTACAATTTGGTTGTCTGTCATTGGCTTTTTTTTGTTTTCACCCTTGATCATTTCTTCAATTAATTCTTTCACCTTATGGGAGCTGACTTGTCCCTCACTGGTATGCAATGAACTTGAAAAAAGATCTTTTAGAAGAAAGCAACCGAAGGCAGTTTGAACATATTTATTGCTAGTGATTCGTGATACAGTACTTATATCGCAGGAAGAAAGTTTTGCCACTTGGTCTAATATCATTGGTTGCAAAAATCGCTTGTCTCCGTATTTAAAGAATTCAAGTTGAAGTTTTAATATCGCACTTATTACTGCCATCATTGTTTTTTCTCTTTGTCTTATTGCTTCTACCAAGCATTGCGCGTCCGAGGCCATTTTGATCCAATACTTTTTTTCTAATTTGTCGATCTTCGAGTTGGCAAAGTCTCTTTTGGTAAATTCTTCAATTGTTTGACTGACTGCCAGATTTCCAAACTTAGAATTGACAATGTTAACACTGAAATCATGGCCATCAAATGCTACTTCTATCGATGGAGTAATTTGATTTCTAAATATTTCATATTTGTCGTTTTCAACGTTTGGTTTAGGACTAAGTGTTTGCAGTATTTGTAATGCTTCAGTTAGTTGTTCACCTGTTATAGCAAGACTCTCTTGAATGGCTTGAAAGTTTTGCGAGGATAGTTTTGTATAGTGATCGGTGAGTATTTTTTGTGCAATAAGTAGTCCCGATGATTTCATTTTTTTTGCCGACAACTGCAGCAGTAAACATTCACGAAGATCTCGTGCCGCAATTCCAGGTGGCTCGCATTGTTGCAGTATTTTGACAGCTTTTGCAACTTCAGTTGCGTCAACATAATCTCCTGTGCTAAAACTGTAATCGTATGAAATACTGTCGTTGTCTCTCTTTAAAAAGCCATCTTCATCCAAGGCATCAACGAGGTAGTAAGCTAATTTTTTGAGTTCCTCTGAAATCGGCATCCAAATAATTTGTGTTTTTAATTTGTCGTAAAATGTGTCGAGCTGTATTACCGGCGCAATGTATTGATCTTCTGTTTTTGAGTTGAAGGATGCCTTTTCTTCATATTTGTAATCTTCTTTGTACGCTTCATCATAAAATTCCTCTGCGAATATTTCACTGTCTGGATTTTCGTTGTCTTCCGGATTTTTGTCCGCAATTTCTAACAGGGGATTTTCTTCTAATTGATTTTGCAAATATTCGTCTAGCGCTTGTCCTGACAAATGTAAAAGCTGCATGAATTGCATGTGTTGCGTTGACAAATAGTAACCCTGCTTATTTGACTGCGTTTGTGATTGCGAATGATTAGAACTCATATGAAGAAGTTTGTATTGGTAGGTTGAAGGTTCTGATGCCGTCTCTGCAAACTATGGACCAATTGAATTTACTGGCTTTCAGACGGTTTTTTCGTTTGAAATTGCGCATTAATGTGCTCGATGTGAGTAATTTATTGCCCATTTCAATTGTAGTGCTCACTATCCTTTTTTTACTGTCCTTTTTGTGACCTTAGTCATAGTTTTTGTGTGAAGTGAAATCATTCGTTACAATTGATTGAAATTTTTGAAGAGAAATATGAAAATGATTGTGGTGCTTTTTTTTGCAATGGGATTGTTCATGCAAAGTTGTGATTTGCAAAAAAATGAGGTGGGGAGTAATGTTTCGGAGACAACTGTTGTGGCCTTGACTGATAAGGAAATCTCAAATCGTATTGTATTTGATTCCCTTTTTATCGTGAACTTTTTTATGCAGCATACCGAAAACAGTGAATGGAAGACACGTGTTTTTATCTTTTACCGCAACAGGAATTTTGTTCCCGCCTGGTATACCGCTGAAGGTATTGACAGTGCTGCGAAAAAATTCATACTGCTTTATGAAGAAGACGAAGCGCTTTCCAATTTAAAAACAGCTCATCCTGATTTGGCATTAAAGCACTTGTTCCAGGAAGTGACTGATGAGCATTGCAAATTGAACAATTGTCAGCAATTGAAATTAGAATTGGATGTTTTATTGACGATTAGTTTTTTTGATTATGCTGAACACAATTGGAAAGGCGTTTCCGAATACAAGTCAATGGAAATAGGGTGGTTTATTGAACGTAAGAAACTGAATTACGTAGCATTATTGGATAGGCTGACTAGGCGTAATTCACAAGCAAGTACCAACGATGAGCCAGTTTTTAGGCAATACGTTCGATTGAAAAAGAAATTATTGAAATATGTTGCTCTTGAAAAAAGGGGTGGGTTGCCAAAGCTCAATGTGAAGTTGTCAAATTTGTCTAAAGGAGATAGTTCATTTTTCTTGCGTGCATTGAAGCGTGAACTGTATCTTATGGGTGATTTATTGGAGGAGGACAGTACGCTTGTTTTTGATGAAAGATTGGGTGCAGCCATTTGTTCGTTTCAAATCCGACATGGATTAAGGGGCGACTCTCTAATTGATAAAAGTACATTAAAAGCCTTGCGTATTCCTTTGCGTGAGAGAATTGAGCAATTGTTAATTAATATGGAACGCTGTAGGTGGCTGCCGTATGAATTCAAAGGTGATTATTTGATGGTGAATATTCCAGATTATAAATTGTCTGTTTTTCATCAGGATAGTTTGGCATGGTCTTGCAGGGTGGTTCTGGGCAAACAAAGCACGGAAACAGTGATCTTCAATGATACTTTAGAATATATTGTTTTTAGTCCTTATTGGAATGTGCCGCAAAGCATCATTCAAAAAGAGTTGATTCCATCAATTGTAAAGAACAAGAATTATTTATTTGAGCACAACATGGAAGTTCTTTCGAAGGGAGAAGTGCTTGATCCAGTAGTTATTAAGTGGACTAAATATACGAAGGGGAATGTCCCCTATGAAATTAGAGAACGACCAGGGAAGGAGAATTCATTGGGTTTGGTAAAGTTTTTATTTCCCAATACACATAATATTTATTTGCACGATACCCCAGCTAAGTCATTGTTTGATAAAAGTACACGCGCTTTTAGTCATGGTTGCATAAGGGTGCAAGAGCCCTTTAAATTGGCTCAGCACCTGCTTTTTGGTGACAGTGCCTGGACCCCAAATCGGATAGCTGAACTGATGAATGGTGGAGTTGAAAAATATGTGCGATTGAAAACAAAAGTGCCAATATTCATTGTTTATTTTACAGCTTGGGTGACGAAAGATGGGAGATTGCATTTTAGAGAGGATATATATGGACACTATGTGAAGATGAAGGGCTTGCTTTTGTTGTAATGATGTTAAATAAAATTAAAGAATATTGATTTTTTCATTTGTAGTTTATCTTAACTCCATGACCAGCAGTAGAAGTTTCTTATTCAATTTGTTTTTATTTTTTTGCTTATTTATTCCAACGCATTTGCTCGTGTTGGGTAATACGTCCGCTGCCCCCGTGGAAGAAGGGTTAATCGACCCAATAGCGAAGAAGTATTCAGTTCTGCGTTTGGATAGTGTTGGTTTGAGTTTCGCAGCATTTGAACACGCCTATAAAGGTTTTTTGAAGTTAAAGAATGGCAAAGTCTTGTCCCAAAAATCTGTATTGGCCATTGCGGATATGACACAGTCTTCCAATGCAAAACGATTGTATCTGATTGATTTTGACAAAGACAGTTTGATTCTTCAAAGCTACGTTGCTCACGGGAGAAATTCTGGGCAAGAATTTGCCGTCTCTTTTTCTAATGTGGCGGAATCGTATCAATCGAGTTTGGGTTTTTATATTACAGGAGATTGTTACCAGGGTAAGCATGGCTTGTCGTTGCGCTTGTGTGGTATTGAGAATAATTTCAATAGTTCAGCGGAGCAACGCGCGATCGTTATTCATGGCGCCAATTATGTTTCAGAAACATTTATTAAAAACAATGGCCGCCTAGGAAGAAGTTTGGGTTGCCCCGCCGTTTCTCCCGATTTGTGTGCAAACATAGTGGGTATAATGGAAGGCGGAACTTGTTTTTTTATCTATTATCCTTCGCCCAAATATTTGGAAGAATCATTCATAAGAAAATAATTTTTTAGTACTTGAGGATTCGTCCCATAGTTAGAAGTGCATGGGTACTTCTATGATCAGTATTTCAGAATCGCTGTGTGCGGTGAGATGAATTTTTTTTGTGTTCCAAATTCCAATTGCATCTCGGTCGTTTAATAATTGCTGTGCAATAGAAATACTTCCTTTTAGAACGAAAATGTATACGCCACTGCCTTCGGCCTTCAAGTCGTAGTGGATGTCCTTGCTTGAGTCAAGATCTAACATAGAGAGCCAAGCATTTTGGTTAATCCAAACACTATTTGCATTAGGAGTTGGAGCAGCAATGATTTGTGCTTTGTTTTTTCGTTCGCTAGTATTTAGACTGATTTGTTGATAGCGTGGTGCAATATTTTGTAGTTTAGGTATGATCCAAATCTGTAGAAATTTCACGGCTTTATTTGCGTTTGCATTGAATTCGCTGTGTTGAATTCCTGTGCCTGCGCTCATTATTTGAACATCTCCTTTTTTGATTATAGTGCCATTTCCCATGCTGTCATGGTGTTGCAAATCTCCTTCCAGCGGAATGCTGATGATTTCCATATTGCTGTGGGGATGTGTGCCGAAGCCTTCGCCTCCGATTACAAAGTCGTCATTCAGCACACGCAGCGCCCCAAAATGCATTCTGTCGGGATGATAGTAATTGGCGAAACTAAAGGAGTGGTGGCTTTTAAGCCAGCCATGGTCGGCATGCCCTCGGGTTTCGGCTCGTATAACAAATGAATTTGACATCAATGCTTATTTAGAAAAATGAAAAATAGTCAATATTACTTGACTTTGGAGCAAAAAAAAAGGTTCCCATTCAAGGGAACCTTTAACGCTTTTTGTCATTGCTAAGCAATTTCAAATGATTTCAACTTTTTTCATCCGCATAAAAAAAGCAGATCTCCTAAGACGTCGTTGTAAAGATTATAAAACCATGCCAGCTGATTCAGGTTGTTGTCACGAGAACATGAGGTCAGTTTCAACTGTTTTCTCTCGATTTATTTTTGAATTCCTGAAAGATCTGTGCAAGTCCTTTTTGTTCAATTGTGATACCGTAAATGGCATTGGCCATGGCTATGGATTGTGCTAAATTGTTTTGATATATATTTCTACCTGTTGCACTTCCTCTTATTCCAAAATTGTGGATTTGGCGATAAATAGTGCCCAAGAAAATTGTGGCATCAGCTTTTGGTCCGCCCTCGCAAAGTACTCCAGTGTTTCCGGCTGCCGCAACAATTTCATGTAACAATTCCTCTTGGTAATTACCGTTGATGAGTGGCAATTTTATTTTCACAAAATCGGCACCTAAACAATTTGCGATTCCGGCTGCTCCTGCAATAGTATGTGCATTGTGCTCGTCACTGATAGCTTGTCCTTGTGGATACATCCACAATACGGCAATACGACCTATTGCATGCGCATCGTGAACCATTTTCGCTGCTTCTTGCAACATTTTTCGTTCGTACCTGCTACCGAGGTAGACGGTGTATCCGAAGCCGAGGATGTTGAGTGGATTGTTGTTGCTGTATCGAGATATTTGGTCAACGGTATACCACGCCGTGCTGCATGGATCATCCATGTGTTGAGACAGAAGATTGCTTTTGCCATTGAGTTTAATCAGGTACGGAATGTTTGAAAATGAGGAAGCATATCTACACGTTAAGCCAAATTGAGTGGCAAATACCCCAATTTGAGCTTGCGAGGCAATTTGGAAAAGGTGTTGAGGATGTGCTGCATCATTCGGAATGCCTTGCCCAAAATAGTCGTCGTTGAGGTGTTCCACTTTTTGGTCTCCTGCAAAAAGCATGAGTCGGCCAGTATTGGCTGTTGCGGCATTGTAATTTTTTACGAACAAGTCTTGAGATGCTTTTGGAACATCTGCAGGAATAATGATTTCTTTGGGAGCTGGCATGGTACAAGTGTTTTATTATGAATTAAAAATATATGCCTACTGTCTTTTTATCGTCTAATTCGCGATCTGAGCATTTTAATTCTTAACTTTTGCGCTCACTCAATTTGCAAAGTTTATGGCGAGGGTTAATGATGTTGTTTTATTGATTAGTTCGCTCTCGAAATCGGAGAAGCGTTATTTTAAAATTTTTTCTTCTGTGCAAGAAGGCGAGAAATTTTATTTGGTGCTTTTTGATTTGATTGACAAGGGAAGTGCTGGGCGTAAGGATTTGAAGGAGCAGTTTGAAGCTGCCGCAAAGAAGGCCTCTTTTGAAGTAACTTTGAAATATTTATTTAAAGTGTTGATGAAAAGTATGCGCGCATTTGATGCTGAGCAAAACATTGATGCGTTGCTGCTACGAATGATGCAAGATTTGCGTTTTTTATATAGGAAAGGAATTGACCATGAGTTTATGGCGCAAGTTGAAAAACTTAAAACTACTGCGCTGAAGTACGAGAAAAACTATTATTTTTTGGAGGCGGCCCAACTAGAGCTGGAATATTACACCCGCACGAATTTTCAAAATGTTAGCGAGGAATCATTGATTGAAAAGCAAACAGCTATCAACGGTGTTCTTGAGCACGAAATGAAAATTAGTCATCATTCGGATCTGTATCAATTGCTCTTGCATCGTTTTGCAAGCAAAGGGGTGTTGCGTAACGAGAATGAAAAACAAAAATTTGACGATTTAGTCTTGTCAGAATCTCATTTGATTGCCAATCCTCATTATCATTCGTTTCATTCTCAGCAGCTGCACATGCTTTTTCAATCGGTGTATTTTCGCCTGATAGGTAGTCCTGAATTGAGTTTGGATTTGTATCATGAACTAGATGTGCTGTTTGAAAAATATGATTTTTTGTGGACGGAAAATCCCATGTACTACGTCAATGTTTTGGAAGGGATCCTCAATAATTTGCATTCCATTGGAAATTACGATGCCCTTCCTTTTTTTATTGAAAAATTAAAGGCGGTAAAATTGAAATCGCTCGAAAAGGAAAAACTTTGGGAAGTTATCTATCCTTTTGAAATTATTTTCCACACGGGAAGAGGCGAATTTGATGCGGCGAAAGAGGTGCTTCTGCAAAATAAAGATCAAGTGAACAGAAGCGCCAAGGAATTGCTGTCTGCAACAAATGCCAAAGTGTTTTACTACAATGCGCTACTTTATTTTGGTTTAAAGGAGTGGAAAAATGCGCTACATAGTTTGAATCAAATATGGAACAACGATCACTCTTTTGTGTCCTACGAAATCCTTACCGTTACTAGGGTTTTGGCGCTTTTAGTGCATTATGAAATGGAGAATTTTGATTATATTAATTATGAAATTCGAGGTTTTGAGCGCAATTTAAAAAAGAATGGAGCTCTTTACGATTTAGAAAAAAATCTTTTTAAATTTTTCAGGAATGCCATTAAAGCCAATGATGCAGCTTCGGCTCAAAAATGTTTGATCAACGGAAATAAAGATATTTTGCGTCTGCTGGTGAAGCAGCCCGACAATCGACTGTCGGTTTGGTTGGACATTGCAGCTTGGTTTGATGCCAAAATTAAGCACCAACCTTTTGCTGCTTATTCGCGTAATAAGTTTAATTCGTGAACGGCACTTGCGGTATTGTTTTTTTTAAGTATTTGACATTAAGTGTTTTGTGTTTAAATTTTGAATTTGAGATTGTCTTTTGATCGTGAAAAATGGACTTGTTCTCTTTTGGTTGCCACGATATCTTTGATGCAAACCGAACCTTAAAAGTGAAATTATGGCAGCAGCGAAAATAGTAGTGATTGGGAGTAGTAATTCAGACATGGTAATTCAGTCCTCAAAACTGCCTGCACCTGGTGAGACGGTGATGGGTAAAAAGTTTTTTATGAATCCTGGTGGTAAGGGTGCTAATCAGGCTGTTGCTGCATCGCGATTGGGAGGATCGGTAGCATTTATAGCAAGAGTTGGAAATGATTTGTTTGGCAAGCAAGCTGTGCACACCTTTAAAAAGGAAGGTATAGACACGGCTTTTGTTGTCGCCGATACTCAAAATCCTTCAGGGGTTGCCTTGATATCGGTAGACGATCATGGCGAGAACAGCATTGTTGTGGCTCCTGGCGCAAATAGTGCCTTGTGTGTTGATGACATTCAAAAAGCAGAAGCATTGATCAATGGCGCAGACATTGTGCTCACTCAATTGGAAATACCGCTGCCAACAGTAGAGTTTATTGCAGCTTTTATTACTGCTTCTCGAAAGAAATTGATATTGAATCCTGCGCCTGCATCGAATTTGTCAGATGCACTGCTGTCTAATATTTACATTATCACACCGAATGAAACGGAGGCCGGAATTTTGTCGGGAATCACCATTGTTGATGCCGAAACAGCAGCGAAAGCCGCCGCTATCATACGTTTGCGTGGTGTTCAAAACGTGATTATTACCATGGGTGGTCACGGCGCTTATGTTTTGTCAGATAAGTTCACGGGTGTGGTTTCAGCGCCCGAGGTAAAGGCAATTGACACCACTGCCGCCGGTGATGTTTTTAATGGTGCATTGGCGGTGGCTTTGTCGGAGCAATTGAGTATTCGAGATGCTGTTGATTTTGCCATACGTTCCGCCTCACTTTCGGTAACGCGCATGGGCGCACAATCGTCGATTCCATTTAGAAATGAAATCGGCGCAATGCCAGTAAACGCGTAAAGCAAGACTTATGTTTATAGTAGAAAATTACGGAAGTGCGGTATTGTTTTGTGTGGTCACAATGCTGTGCTGGGGCTCATGGGCGAACACCCAAAAACTTGCCGATAAAAATTGGCGCTTTGAATTGTTTTACTGGGATTACATCATTGGTATGTTTGTTTTTTCTTTGTTGCTCGCCTTTACGCTAGGCAGCAGTGGAGACGTTGGAAGGTCTTTTTCGGATGACATCAACCAAGCTGACAATTCAAATTTATTGTCTGCTTTTGTTGGTGGTGTAATATTTAATCTTGCCAATATTTTATTGGTGGCGGCCCTAAATTTAGCTGGAATGGCGGTGGCCTTTCCAATCGGAATCGGCATAGCTTTGATCTTAGGTGTTTTGTTGAATTACATGCTGTCTCCAGTTGGTGATTTTTCACTTTTAATTTTAGGGGTAGTTTTGGTAATGGTGGCTATTTTGTTCACCGCCGCTGCCTATCGCAAAGCTACAGTGGGTGCAAAGATCTCTAATAAAGGAATCGCGCTTTCTATTGTAAGTGGCCTATTGATGGGGTCATTTTATCCTTTTGTTGCAAATGGAATTTCTCCGAATTTTTCTATGCCTGAAGCAGGAATGTTAACTCCCTATTCGGCTTTTGTAGTCATGGTTGTAGGTGCATTAATAAGTAATTTTTTATTCAATACTTTATTAATGAAAAAACCATTTTCAGGAAATGCAGTTTCGTACAGTGATTATTTTAAGGGCAGTCGAAAAAGCCATTTGGCTGGCATGTTAGGCGGTGTGATTTGGGCACTTGGAACATCTTTCAACATCATCGCATCGGGTAAAGCGGGCTTTGCTATTTCGTACGGATTGGGGCAAGGCGCTACTTTGATTGCGGCCATATGGGGTGTTTTGATTTGGAAGGAATTCAAAGGTGCTCCACGCATCACCAACGTGTTAATTGCGTGTATGTTTTGGTTTTATGTGTTGGGTTTAGTTGTAATTATCTTATCTAAGTAAGTATGAAAATATTTTTTAAGGCACTCTTTGTTGTTTTGGTTATTGGCATTGTTTTGTCGTGCAAATTTGCTGGAGAAAAGGATTTGGTAAACAATGATTTGGTGTATAAGAAGTACAGTCCTAAATCAACAGATATAAAAATATCTCGAACAAAATATTTAGAAAAAATGCAAGGATTTTGGTTGGGACAGTGCATTGCCAATTGGACTGGCTTAGTCACCGAAATGGACAAGATTGGCAATATTGGTGAATTGAAAACCGGTGCGTTTTATACAAGAGAAGATTGGGGAAAGGTTGATCAGCCAAGTATTTGGGGACAAGGAGTGCCAAGTAATTTGTCGCCCACCATTGATTTTGTTTTCAAAAATCAAGGAGATGTTTGGGGTGCCGATGACGATACCGATATTGAATACATTTATCAAGAGTTGCTGTTGCGTAATAAAACGTCAATGCTAAGTCCACAGCAAATAAAAGAGGGATGGTTAAAACACATTAAGGTGGAAGAAGAAAATTATTTGTGGGTGTCCAATCAAAAAGCATTTGATTTGATGCGCAGTGGAATGCTTCCCCCCGAAACCAGTGATCCTAAAAACAATCCTGAGTACGAAATGATAGACGCACAATTGACCACTGAGATTTTTGGTTTGTATGCACCTGCGCGCCCCGATATTGCAATAAAGATGGCGCATTTGCCGATTCAAACTACAGCGCGAAACAATGCTGAATGGATTTCTGAATATTATGTACTAATGTATTCGTTGGCTTCGTATGTAGATGAAAAAAAATCTATGAAAGACAAAGTGCATTGGATGGCGGGTGAAGCACGAAAGCATTTGCCTAACGATTCCTATTCGGCGAAAATGTATGATTTTGTGAAAAGCAGATACGACGCCAACATTCCTTGGGAACAAACGCGCGATGAGGTTTATCAGCGCTATCAAGTAGAGCAGTTGGACGGATACAACATGACTGCTCAAAACAAATATTGCAATGGTTGTTTTGCTGGAGGCATCAACTTTGCGTCGAGCATTGTGAGCTTGTTGTATGGTGAAGGCGACCTTGTGGCAACTATAAAAATTGGCGCATTGGCCGGTTGGGATTCTGACAATCCTACTGCGACGTGGGGTGGCATGCTTGGTTTTATGATAGGGAAGGAAGGTGTAGAAAAGGCTTTTGGTAGAAAGTTTGCCGATAAATTCAATATACATAGAACGCGCATTGGATTTCCAAACGACGGAATTGATGATTTTTTGAGCATGGCAAAAAAAGGCGTGTACATAGTAGATCGAGTGGTGCAGGAAGAAATGGGAGGTGGTGTCGACTTGAAAAATGATGTGTGGTATATTCCTGCAACACTGAATTGCCCTGTAGGCCGCTAATTTCAAGCCTCTAAAAGTTAGGGCTCGAAGCGTGCTAAGTTAACGTTTTATGAAGGTTAGTGTTTGGTTAGTGCAGCAATGCCTGTTTTCGAAGTGAGCAGGCATTGTTTGTTTTTAATCTAGATCTTCTGTGAGTTGAAACCGCTGCACCATTAACCCGTCGACCGATATTTGTTCGTGAAACATTTTTTCGGGCCGGATCCATAATTTTTGCTCGCCATACAAGGGTTGGTACACAACGAATTGCTCCATTGTTTCAGAGTGAGTGGCGCTGCCGATTACTTTATACAGTTTGTTTTTGTAATGGCGGTAAATTCCTGGTTGCGTCATCGATCTTATTTTATTTTTGACAAATATAGTAAAGCACTAATATTCTTTGCAGGAGTGTGGCTGCATCTGATTTGACGTTGTCGTCAATTGCTACTTATTTTTCTAAGTGTGCTCTGGGAAAAATATAGATTGTTGTAGCTTTTAAGATCTTCGTCATGTTGCTCAAAATAAACCAAAAAAACTTTAATGGTTTCAAAAGTTTTCTATTCTTTTGTTCTGCCTTATGAGCAAACACGAAGAACGCATATTAGAAGAATCCTTAAAGTTGTTTATGAAAAACGGAATTCGTTCCGTTACTATGGACGATATTGCCAAGCAATGTGGCATATCAAAGCGCACTCTATACGAGCATTTTTCTGATAAAGAAGCTTTGTTGACCTGCTGCATAGAAGGTATTCAAAGTAAAAAAATTCAAGACCACGCCGCCATCATCAAGTCGAGTGAGCATGTGATTGAAGTGATGATGGGGAAAATAAAGTTGGTGCTCATAGAAGGAGCGGATTGCGTTCCGGCCTTTTACCGAGAAATCGCTAAATACTACCCTTCTGTGCACGCGATTAAGCAGCGCCATTTTAAAGAGTTTGTGTGTAAGGAAGTTAAAGATTTGCTGACCAAGGGCATTAAGCAAGGTCTTTTTCGTGCTGAACTCAATGTTGATATTGTCAGTGCCTTGCTCATTGGGCAAATTCAGTTTGTTGTCCGCGAATTGTCCGCGCATTCTAAATATTCTTTTGCTGAAATTTTTAAAACGATGGTGTTTTCATTTGCGCGCGGTATCGCAACACCAAAAGGGCTTGCGCTTATTGCCGATTTTGAAAAGAACAATGCGAACGATTTTATAATAAAATAGAGAACTGTTATTAATAGTGTTTTTATGATACAACAATTAAAGGTAATCGCCATTTCAGCCATGGTGATTTTTTCGGTGCAAGAAGGTTTTGCACAACAGGAGCTGACTTTAAAGCAATGTGTTGAGTTAGGACTCAGCAACAACTTACAGATAAAAAAAGCTGGACTCGAAATTGACAAGAGCCGACAGAAGGAATGGGAGGTGATTTCTGCCGCTTTTCCTCAAATAACGCCGGTTTACACTTTAAACGACAACTTGATTCTAGGAACATCATTGCTTCCGGGAGAAATCTTTGGAAAGGCAGGTTATATTCCTGTTCGCATGGGGACACAGTACAATACCTCTGCGGGGGTGAATACGAGCGTTACGTTAGATTATAGCACGTTGTTTTTGGCGCACAAAGCCTCTTTGGCAACTAGAGAAATGGCTGAGATGAACAAAGAAAAGGTGGAGCAAAATGTTGTGTTTTCGGTTGCGAATGCATACTACAGCATACAGCTAGTGAATGAGCAAATAAAAATGACAGATGCGAATCTGAAAAAAACAAATGAACTAGTAGCGGCGAGCAAGGTGCAGTATGAAAATGGCATCATTAAAAAGATGGATTACCAAAGGTTATTGGTCAATCAAACCAACCTGTCCACTGAATTGCAAAATAACGTGAATGCCTACGAATATAGTTTGCTGTCATTGAAATTTCAAATGGGTGTGCCTTTGGATTCTGCCATTGCCATTGCGCTGAATATGGAGACGATGACGATTGCGGAAAACAATAGTGGTTTCGCATCCAATATTGATTTGCAAATCATTGATCAGCAAAAGACGCTCAACGATTTAAACATCAAGCAAACATGGGCGGGATATTATCCAAAAATCACGGCAAGTGCCAGTTATATGACACAGGCTTTTCAAAACGACAACATTGCCTTTAAAAACTGGTATGGCAATTCAGTGGTTGGAGGTACCGTGAGTTGGCCTCTTTTTGACGGATTGACTAAAAAATTTAGAGTGGATCAGATTAAAATTCAGCAAACGCAGTTGGACATTGACAAAAAGTACTTGTCTGAAAATTTAAAACTCAACATTGCCAATGCGAACAATAAATTGAAACTAAGTCAAATGGATTTACAGGCGCAAGATCAAAACAGAAAATTAGCTGAAGAGATCTATGCTGCGGCTGAAGTGCAGTACAAGGAAGGCATCAGCACGATTTCAGATTTACTCGCAGTAGAGTATAGTATGAAAGAATCACAAACCAAATATTTACAAGCTTTGGTGAAGGTAAAACAAGCCGAATTGGAATTGTTGAACAACAACGGAAATATATTGTCAATCGCTAAATAAATCAAAAATCGGAATTTTATTTTTTAAATGTTAGGAGGCCGACAACATTGAAGCGATGGTGGCTGAGGCGCATTAAATGTGGTATTTGGTAACTGAAAAAGGTCTTGAAATTTCAAGACCTTTTTGATCTGAGCTTATTCAAAACCGTTGTTAATGTCGTTCAGCAAAAACTTTTTATTGTGGGCCGTTTTTCTGCTTTGGCCTTCATTGTTCGGGAATAAAAGAAGAAATGAAAAGTGTTGAAACAGAAATTCGCTAATTATTTTGCTTGCTTTTTTCATGGTTCAAAGTTTTTGGGGGCTCCTTTGAAACGGCGAACAAATTGACATTATTGTCTTCACCCCTCAATACATTTGCAACGTGCTAAAGCGCTTGTGCCAGAAACCTAAATCCTTTTTTATTTACCACTCCCCAAGGAATAATGACCACTCGTCGAAGAGCGCCTCTCCGCGCCATAAAAACTACTTAACTTAAATGCAGTGTATGAGAAGTGAAAACCAACACTAAAACTTTTTGTTATGAAAATAGTAGCTATTTACTTCGGAAAGAGGAATACTGTGCTTCAGTATAACATCAAAAAAAATATTTTGTTACTGTTGTTCATTCTTGGTTTTTTTCCTTTTTATGCTGCTACTATTGTATCTGCTGGATCTGGCAATTGGAATGATGCCAGTACATGGATCGGCGCTTGTGTGCCCTTATCGACCGACAATGTTTTGATTGCCAATGATAATGTGGTGCTCATAGATGGAAAAGTGTCTTGCGTTGATTTGACGATTGGCAATACATCTTTGTCTCCTACATTGAAGATTGTTTCTGCAAATGGTGTTTTGACCAGCACTGGATTGTTAACAATGAATGCTGAAAATGAATATGGCAGCTATACCTTGGATGCGGGCGCGGGAATTGTGCACATCAATGGTGCTTTGGCGTGGGCTAGCAGTGCAGGACAAAATATCATTGAAACAACTGCTGGAGGCACAGTCATTGTTGATCCCTGTGTATTTTTCAGTCAGGTATCTCAAAAAATAAAAGTGACATCGGCAGGCGGTGTCATTAAATTCAATGCTGCTGTTTTCGATCAGCACAATGGCATTAGTGTGGCATCGGGTGGTGCAGTGTATTTTGCTGATGCCTATATTGTAAATAGTATTGTCGCGAGTAGTTGGAACAAGGGTGCTACAGCATATTTTAGTGGTGCGGAAAATACGATTAAAGTAGGATCTGGTATTACTTTTGGAAACGTGGTTTTGATGAACAATGCTTTGCGCTCTGTTCCCGCAAGTGACGGCATATTCAATATTTTGGGATCGCTTTCTTTATCACCAGGATCCGTGTTTGCACTGTATCAATCAGTGGTGGTGAAACAGCATTTTGAAAATAGAGGTGGCACTGTGCTTGGTGCCAATAGGCTTATTTGTAACATGCAAGAAAATACGGATTTTTTGCGCCGTTTGTCGCAGGTTATTTATTGGTAGATGTTTGCCATGCAGCTGAGGAATTATTAAAAGTTGCTGACCTTAGCATTTAAGTGAATGTAGGCCTTTGCATAAATTTTACAATTGCTCTTAGCGCTCCATTTGGAAGCGCTAAGATTTTTTTTGACTTATTTTAAAGTGCCTTGTCCCAAAATGACAGTTTGCTTTTTTAATAGTCGTCCGCAAGGGAAATTTCGTTTTTAGGTCTGCTGTGCTGTGGGAAAATGGCCTTGTTCATTGACTCTTGATTTTTAAAAGTTCTGTTTACCTTTGCCTTGCACTTAAAAAGTAAAAGTGTTGCTGTGATGAGGGAGTTTTTGCGCTTTTTGTTTACTATTTTTTTTCCGCAGGAGGCACGCGCTGCTGTGGCACCAGCGAAGCGAACTTTATCGAGTGAAGATTGGTCCGGTAAGGATTATATTAAGGATAAACCTGAAGGAGGTAGACGCACAATTGTCAAAACTGAATTTGAAGTGCACGACATACAAGCGATATTTGATCGCTTAAACAATGAACATTTTGGTGGAAGAATAAAGGCCCAAATTACATGGGGGCGTCATGGATGCAAAAACGTACCGCGCAAGAGAAGTATTCTGTTTGGTACCTATTCAAGTTTTGAATTGCTTATTCGAATTCATCCTGCGATGGATTCAGATCGAGTGCCTGAATTTTTTGTTGAACATGTTATCCACCATGAGATGTTGCATGAAGTGCTGCCTCCAATATTGGGCAGTGGTCGCAAGTGGATTATTCACCACGAAAAGTTTAGAAGCGCTGAAGCGGCAACACCTTCTTATCCTAAAGCGATAAAATGGGAAAAGGAATTTTCACGTAAAATATTTTACGGGCAAGGCTTAGTAGATGCGCATATTTCGCAATAAAAAAAGCAGCGCGGTAGGCGCTGCTTTTTTTATGAAATCACAGACTTTTATGCTTGTCTAAAATTGTACCCACAGATGATCTACAGCTATCAAAATAAATGTGTTGCTATGTTTGCTGGGAATAATTTTTTTTACATTTTTATTAATCGATACGTTCGGTTTCCAAAGTTTCCTTTAACGGAGATAAGGTAGGTTCCGCTGGCATATTTTTGACCCATTTGAATTGATTTTTCAGTGGATAAAATGCTGCGTTTTTCAACCATTGCGCCTATACTGTTGTAAACTTCTATTGACTCAATTTGATCGTTGTCGTTAATGTTTTGAATGTAGGCAACGTCGTTGAAAGGATTTGGATAGAGGGCTATTTTTTCGCTCTCTATAATGTTGACATTGTTGATGACGTCAAGGTCTTGTCGGTTGAAAAATGAGTAGGCTGCCACATTAATGCTGCCTTGGGCCACACCATCTTTGTATATATTAACAGTTGCTGGGTTTGATGATGAATTAAAGCCTACATAGCTGTATTTTTTTGTGATACTATTGTAATACACTTGACTGTTTGGCGCCGTGGTATGGCAGTTCCACTGGATGTCACCCATGCTTCTGTGTGAGTGCATGTAGTAGTAGCTTTGTCCTGCTGTGATGTAAGTGGCTACTTTGTTGTAATTACTTCCGCCGGCTGCAGCCCAATATTCATCGAATCGTTGTGAGGCATAGGCAGGGTCGTACATTTGTTCATAGCACAACGCAACATTTGCCCAGTCGTTGCCAAAGTCAGATTCGTCTGATTTCCCAAATTTTGTTTGCTGTTCTGCCTTCATCAAAGTGTAATCGTTTTTAAGATAAGTTGGGTATTGCGCCATGTAATTCATGATGGGCGCCCATGGAAGCCATTGAATGGCGTGAATGTGCAGAGGATCACCGCTGAACCACGTACCATAAGATAGTCCGCCATCAAATACAATGCCTACCATACTGTGTGGATAGGTGCTGGGTAAATTTTGATCGTCTACATCAAACCAATATTCTTTTGTTGCGCGCGACTCAGTGAGATAGCCAAAAGCACCGGCATCACGCATGGCATTGTCGCCCATGAGGTCGCCGAGTAAGAACAACCCAGCCCAAGCCTGCATGGCTTCTGAGGTGGATTCTTGATTGTTGCCATCTCCTGAACTTGTGCCTCCAGCCATGGAGTGCCCGCGCCAAGGACTCATGGTGCGCAGGAAGGGGTAGTTGAGGTCGTTTCGGTCCCAGTTCGCATATTGTTTTGCGACTTGTTTTATCATCGGTCCGTATTGCGTCAAAAATGTTTTGTCTATCATTCCCAGTAGGGCTGACGAATAAGTAAGGTAGCCGTAGTGAAAATGATTGTCGGTAAATTGCTCGCTGCCAAAGCTTGAGTTAAAACCGATTAAAGCTTTCCATTTGTCGTAGCGGGCAAAGTAGTGTTCTGTTTCACCTGGTGTATAGGTAAGCCAATCGCTGAGAGAGTTCAAACTTTTTTGTTTGATTGCTGCGTAGTTGCTGTTGCCTGTTTCTTTGGCCATTAAAGCGTACTTGGCGTAGTTCAATAGGTCTTTACCGCCCCAATAGGTATCGTTACCATATCCAACGGTGCTTGAAAAATTATCGGTCATCGTTTTCATTTTTGCTGGGTCATAGGAGTTGGCCTCCGCTTGTATTGTCGGTAAAGGGCTATGTGCGAGCACTCCATTAAATTGATAGCTAAACGTGAAGGCATTGCCAGTTGCGCATTTTAAGATTCCACGAGGAGTTGCATATTCTTTGCCGTTGTAGGCGATAGCTGTTGTGCAGTCTTTGTATTGATGTGGTAAAAAACCTTGTACTACTCTTTTTTCCGATCCACCCTGCAGGTTATCGGCAGTGATGGTCCAAGTAATGTCAATTTTGGCACTTGCCGGTTGGTAGTCCCACGACACTTTAGTGTCACGAGGAATAGAATAAGCGTAGGTATTGAAATATGTGAGGTCTGTTTTCGCGGTCATTGTCGTCACTGTAAAATATGTTGCGACAGTTTGGTTTTTCATCGTAACAGTGGATCCGCTCAAGGTGAATAGTGTGTTGTTTGGAGCATAGATTCCATAGTATTTGCCACGGTACAGCGCACCAATGCAATTGGCGGTGTAAGGAAAGGAGGCGGCACTGCCATCTAATTTAAAGAAGGTGACACCAGCGCCAAATTCAATAAAAGGGTCAAAACCACTGATTTCAAACCAAGCCATAGGAAATCCGTTGCCAATGGTAATGTCCATTGCTTTTGCGCCATCCTGCATGTTTATGGTGAGTCCCCAGTCGTGCCAAGTTTTAGCAATGTTTTTTGCAGGGTTGAATGCAGCGCCTTTAATTGCCAAAGGATAATCTTTTACCATGTCGTTCGCTGCCCAAACGGTTGGAAAAAATAGCTGAGCGCCATAGTTTTGTGGTTTCAGAACGATAGGATAAGCCCATAAGTTTCCGGCAATGGGGGTGGTCAATACCTGCGTCCACCAGTCGTTGGTTGGTATTGGTTTTGTGTTACCCGCCGGGACGTTCAAGCTACGGTTGGTGAACGTTGTTACTGCATTTCCTTCACTGGCTGGCGGAAAGGACGCATAGCTTCCTGAGCCAACAGATACAGCGGTTTGCGCAAATAGCACCGAAGAAATTGAAAGAGATAATAAGAGTAATTTTTTTTTCATACATCAATTTAGTTTTGGTTTTAATCTCGTTGTTTTTGGGCTGGGGTGCCCTCACGTTAAAGTTAACTTTCCTCGTGAAAAACGTGGGGCAGAATTGTTCGTAATGGGCTTTAAATAGTTCGTGAATGGGTATTCATTCGTTCATTTAGTGCTTGTTTAAAATGGACGTGCTACTTTAATGAAGCTGTGTTTTCGAGGGTTTTGATGTTGTATGGTCAAAATTAAACTGTGTTTGCAAAGCTTATTTTGTTACAGCTGTTATTCTTTGCGAAAATTTATTATGTTAGAATTTAAATGGAGACCTCGTCTTCGTAAAAAGAAAATTAACTCTAAAAAAATCAACCATGGCAAAATCGCAAGACGCTAAAAAAACGGCAAAAAAGGAACCGTTGAAAACAGCAAAAGAAAAGAAATTGGAAAAAAGAGAAAAGAAAGCGAAGAAAGGTTAGCACTAACCGAACACTAGCGCTTCTGCATAAGGGAAGCATTGGTTCAATTGTTTTGTTTAAAACACAGAAGCCCCCATCAAACGGGGCTTCTGTGTTTTAAGTATGGAGCAAAGTCCCATTCACCAAGACGTGTATGCCAAAAATGGTGCGCGCTAAATTGTAAAAGACTATTTTTGCACTTGAAATATATGTCCGCTATGAACACTTTTGAGCAATTCAATTTATCAAAACAGCTGAAGCGAGCCCTTGATGATTTAGGTTTTACAACGCCAACACCAATACAAACACAGGCTTTTCCGGTGATACTGTCGGGTAAGGATATGGTCGGTATCGCGCAAACCGGTACAGGTAAAACCCTAGCTTATGCGCTGCCTATAGTGCAAGACTTGAAGTTTTCGGAGCAGGCGAGCCCCCGGGTTTTAGTGCTAGTACCCACACGTGAATTGGTGGTGCAAGTAGTAGAAAATATTCGTGCTATTGCAGCCTGTAAAAACTTGCGTGTTGTTGGCGTTTATGGAGGCACGAATATCAATACACAAACGAAGGAATTGGCGCCAGGGGTAGACATATTGGTAGGCACGCCTGGCCGTTTGTTTGACTTAGCAATGAGTAGAACAGTCAAGTTTAAAACAATTACAAAGTTGGTGGTTGATGAAGTGGATGTATTGTTGGATGCTGGATTTAGAGTGCAGTTGACAAACATTTTTGACCTTCTGCCGGAGCGCCGACAAAATATTTTGTTTTCAGCGACGATGACCGATGAGGTGAGTAAGTTGATTGATTCCTACTTTACTAGTCCAGTAAGAATTGCCATTTCTGCTAGTGGAGAACCAGTAAAAAAAATTGAGCAAAGCTGTTATTCCGTTAAGAATTTTTATACCAAAATAAACTTGCTGGAGCATTTACTCTCGAATAGAAAAGAGTTCAGCAAGGTATTGGTTTTTGTATCGAGCAAAAAAATGGCTACCCGCCTTTTTGATATTTTCACCGAGTTGATGCCTGGTGTAGGTGTTATTCATGCCAACAAAGAGCAAGCGTATCGATTGGAAATCATTAGGAAATTCGATGCAGGTAATATCCGTATTTTAATTGCCACTGACTTAATTGCACGCGGTGTTGACTTAGAGAAACTATCACATGTTGTAAGTTTTGATACCCCTGACTTTCCTGAAAATTACATTCATCGTATCGGACGTACAGGCCGTGCCGAGCAAAGCGGACAATCAATTTTGTTTTTTACAGAGAAGGAAAACGAATACAAAATGGCGATCGAATCATTGATGAAATATGAAATACCACAGTTGGAATTTCCAGAGGAAGTAGAAATTAATTTTAAGTCAGCACCTGAAGAAGAAGAGAAGGTGGTGATGAAACGCAATCGAAAAACAACGCACGTGAAGCCAACCGAAGGTTTTCACGAAAAGAGCGAAAAGAATAAGAAAGTAAACTTGGGCGGTTCTTATCGTCGTAGCGAGGCTTTTAAGCATAAAGTAAAAGAGGCGAACAAGCGCAAGGCAAAATCGAAGTAGAAGAGCTGTTTATATTTTCTTTTGCTTGTGTCGCGGGCGTTTTTTTGGTGAACTATCATTGGTTTTTTTTTGAGAGGTACATGTAGAAGAAATAATTTCTTTAAACTGTTACTGGTGCCGCAACCTATACGGGTGGTTTTGTGAGCTTAAATGAATTTAGATTGTACCAGGCTCCATTTGATACCAAGCCTGATCAGTTCAATATTATCGACACTACTGGAGTGGAAGTTTTTCAGGAAGCAATTTCAACGGCTTTCAAAGTAACGGGTATTGATGGTCCGGCCGACATTAGCTTTACCTATGCCGATGAAGTTGCCGAGTATTCTATTAATGGAGCGCCCTTTGTTTCAACGATTGGCGTGGTGCACAACAATGATGTGATTAGAGTTAAATTGTCAACAGGATCGCAATATTCCAATACACACACCGCGACTTTGTCTATTGGTGGCGTTAGCGAAAATTACGTGGTAACAACCATGGATGTTACTACCGAAACAAGACCAGCGCTTGTTGCAGGAAAGATGCTGCTGTATCCTAATCCGAGCAAAGGATTGCTCTATGTTGAAGGCATGGAAGTGGGTGGAAAAATAGAAGTGTTCAGTTGTACTGGGGCACTGCTAATTAGTACTGCGCTCACTGAAAGTAAATTCGTTATTGCCTTGGATGCACTGAGTGATGGCATATACACCATAAAATATTCGCATATCAATGAAACGGCACATGCCAATATAGTTTTGCAACGCTAACAAATTGTTGGCTTTTAGGTTCACAAAGGTTGCTAGTTAGGGGCACCTTTGTGAACTTTTTTATGCGTTTCCTTTTCCGTTGGAAAAAGCTTTGAAGATCATTTAATACAATATTGCGCTCTCGATTTTGATTTTTCCCCCATCATTTCTCGCAAAATACGTCATTCATCAGGGCGAATTTGTATTCTCATAAAATTATTTCCACCTCATTTTCAATACACTAAGCGATGGTGTTTGCATTTCTGAAATTAAAATGATTAAATTGCTATCAATACATTGATTGTTTATTTATCATTATTACTTGAGATGCTTGTCAATTGCCATTCATACCACTCTTTGAGGTACGGGACTTTGTCTCTTGAGGATTTAGTGCTCCAAGGCAAAAAAAATGGAATGGATTGCATGGCATTAACCGACATCAATACGATGACTGGTGTTTATGACTTTGTTGTCACAGCTAGGAAAGCCGGCATAAAACCAATTGCCGGCATTGAGTTTAGAAATGGTGATGACTTTCTTTATATCGGTATAGCAAAGAATCTTGTAGGATTCCGAGAATTGAATGAGTTTCTTTCTAATGCCCAGCTCAACAAAACTGCATTGCCCGATAGGGCGCCCGAGTTCAATCATGTGTTTGTAATTTATCCTACTTATCGCTTCCCTGCTAAACTCAGAGAATACGAGTTCGTGGGAGTCGGCACCGATGAGGTTTACAAATTGGCTGGAAAGCAGTATCAGAAAATTATCAGTAAATGTGTGGTGCTTCATCCGGTAACCATAGCCACTCGCTTTGATTTCAATTTACACCTTGCTTTGCGTGCTATGGCGCACAATATCGTAATTGATAAACTGCAAAGCAATCAGCATTGTCAAATGACACACCACATGCCACCACTTGACAAGCTGCTGAAGAAATACGAAAGTTATCCTGTTATAGCAGAGAACACCATCAAACTACTGGACAGATGTTCGTTCAATTACGATTTCAAAACACCTAAGAATAAAAAACATTACACAGAAGATCGCTACAGTGACAAACAGCTATTGGCCCGTTTGGCGAAAGAAGGCATGGAGCAACGGTATGGAAATAAAAATGAGGAAGCACACAGCAGAGTTGCCAAGGAATTAGAGGTGATTGACAACCTGGGTTTCTCTGCTTATTTTCTCATCACCTGGGACATTATTCAATACAGTGTGAGTCGCGGATTTTATCATGTGGGTAGAGGTTCCGGAGCAAACAGCATAGTGGCGTATTGCTTGGGCATCACCGATGTTGATCCAATTCAGTTGGATCTCTACTTTGAACGCTTCTTGAATCCGCACAGAACAAGTCCTCCCGATTTTGATATTGATTGGTCTCACAATGTACGCAACGATATTTTAGATTATATCTTCAAGCGCTTTGGCGCCAAACATACCGCTTTTGTTGGCACAGTAAGCACTTTTCGCAACCGTTCTCCCATACGTGAGCTGGGCAAAGTTTTTGGTTTGCCAAAAGAAGAAATTGATGCACTCACGCGTAGTTCAAGAACTTCACACCAACGTGACGAATTTGTAAATAAAATTCATGCTTACAGCGACGCGTTAGAAGGAAGGCCAAACTTGCGCAGTATGCACTCGTGCGGAATCTTGATCACTGAAGAACCCATTTGCCAGTATACTGCCGTTACGCTGCCTCCTAAGGGTTATCCCACCGCTCAAATTGACATGTATATTTGTGAGGACATCGGTTTAGATAAATTAGACATACTTTCTCAGCGCGGACTCAGCAGTATTAATTCTACTTTGCAACTGATTGAAAAAAACCGAAAGGAAAAAGTGAACATTCATCAGGTTCAAAATTTTAAAGACGATCCCGAAATAAACAACAAGCTCGCGAGCGGTAAAACCATTGGGTGTTTTTACATTGAAAGTCCGGCAATGCGCGGGTTACTTCGCCGACTTAAATGCGACAATTACAAAACGCTTGTCGCTGCCTCGTCAGTGATCAGACCCGGCGTTGCCAAATCGGGAATGATGCGAGAGTATATTTTGCGTCACAACCATTCCGGATCTTTTCAATACCTGCATCCCTTGTTTGAGAAATATCTCGGCGAAACATACGGCGTTATGGTGTATCAGGAAGATGTAATAAAAATAGCGCACTATTTTGCCGGATTGGATTTAGGCGACGCCGACATACTGCGCAGAGCAATGAGCGGAAAAACCCGATCAAAGGCAGAGTTTGAAAATGTGAAACGACACTACTTCGAAAATTGCAAAAAGCTAGGTTACTCGGATGAATTGGCAACAGAAGTGTATAGACAAATGGAGAGCTTCGCTGGCTATTCTTTTTGCAAGGCGCATTCGGCAAGCTATTCTGTTGAAAGCTATCAAAGTTTATTTCTTAAAACTTACTATCCGCTGGAGTTTATTGTTGGCGTAATCAATAATTTTGGAGGCTTCTACCGCACCGAGGTGTATATACATGAAGCAAAAATGAGCGGAGGAAAAGTTATGCTTCCTTGCGTAAACAAAAGCGAAGCCCTCACCACTATTTACGGCGATGAAATATATTTAGGCTTCGTCCACATTGAACGACTCGAAGATTATTTCAAAGATTTAATTGCACATGAAAGAGAGAAAAATGGACTCTATACTTCTCTAGAAAATTTCATTGCCAGAAGCGGAATTGCCTATGAGCAATTGAAACAATTGATTTACGTCGGCGCTTTTCGATTCACAAACAAAACAAAGGCCGAACAAATTGTTGAAGCACGCACGCTGTTGGGAGCAGCTCCACCTAAAAAAGAACCTGCCTTGTTTTATACTCCTGCAAAGGAGTTCAAACTCCCGCAAATCATTCGATCGGTATTAGAGGATGCCTATGACGAAATTGATGTGCTGGGTTTTCCAATAAGTCTTAGCACTTTTGATTTATTAGATAGTGAAATTGGCGATAGTATTTTTGTTCATCAGCTTTCAGAGCTTCACGGAAAGCACGTTTTAATTGTGGGCATGCTGATTTCAATAAAAGATGTTCCTACGTCTCGCGGACACATGAATTTTGGAACTTGGATTGATGGCAGGGGTGATTATTTCGACACTTCACACTTTCCTGATGTATTGAAAAAATTTCCGTTTTTAGGAGGCGGCTGCTATGCGCTGTACGGAAAAATAGTAGTCGACTTTCATTTTCCGACCATAGAAATAACGGAGATGAAAAAACTTCCCATGAAAACAGATCCGCGTTATGCCGACGCGGCGCAAAAAACCAATTTTAAAAAATCGCACGAGCTGTCGGGAACCCATAGTACTCGAGAGCCCTATCCATCAAAACAAGAAGTAAATCAATTGTACGGACGTGCTTAGCAATGCAAAGAACAATTGTACATACCGACTTAGATTCTTTCTTTGTCTCCTGCGAGAGGCTCCGGGACTCTCGCTTGAATAATATTCCTTTAATTATTGGCGGATCTTCTGACCGAGGAGTTGTGGCGTCATGCTCCTATGAAGCAAGGCATTTTGGTGTGCGCTCAGCAATGCCGATGCGTTATGCGTTGCGCCTTTGTCCACAAGCAAAAGTAATTCGCGGAGACATGGAGTGGTACGCCAATAAATCGGCTGAGGTAACACAAATCATTTCCGAGAATGCACCAGTGATGGAAAAGGCAAGCATTGATGAATTTTACATAGATGTGAGTGGCTTAGATAAATTTTTTGGTTGCTATAAATGGACGAATGAGCTGGTTGAAAAAATCATAAAAGAAACCGGATTGCCTTTGAGCTTTGGCTTGTCGGTCAATAAAACGGTTTCAAAAATTGCTACAAGCGAAGGAAAACCGCTAGGGAAAATAGAAATTCAAGCGCCCATGGTACAAGGTTTTTTGAACCCCCTAAGCATCAAAAAAATACCGATGATAGGCGATGAAACTTACCGCGAATTATCGAAGATAGGATTTAGAGTGATTCAGCATTTGGCCGAGGCGCCTCAAGAATCTTTGTACAGATTGTTTGGTGAGAACGGAAATTCCATCTGGAAAAAAGCAAACGGAATAGACAACAATCCGGTGCTTCCCTATTGCGAAAGAAAAACAATTTCAACAGAACGAACCTTTGAAAAAGACACCACTTCCATTCCCGAGTTAAAAGCATTGCTCACCAAAATGGTGGAGGAATTGGCTTTTGATTTAAGAAAATCAGCGCAACTCACTTCCGTAGTTTCAGTAAAAATTCGCTACTCCGATTTCAATACAGAAACCAAACAAAAAAAAATTTCTTTCTCGGCCAATGATGACATCTTAATCAACACAATACTGAGCTTGTTTGATACTTTGTACCAGAGAAGAGTTTTGATTCGTTTGGTTGGAGTGCGTTTTAGCGGCTTAATTCATGGACACCCACAAATTGATTTGTTTGAAGATACCGAAGAACAAATCAACCTGTATCAAGCCATCGACAAAATGAAAAAGCGATTCGGAAACCACGTCATAACTAAAGCGGTCACTATGAACGCTTATAAAGTAAAATAGATGATTTTCTCGAAGAAAAGACAATCAATAATATGGCTGTTAATTTGGAATCAGTTTTTTTTCGCTGTCGCAGCATGCGAAAGGCAGCTGCTGCTATTTGGGAGTACGGACAATGATTGCATATTAAAACACATCAATTAGGAACACCTCTAAACAAAAAATCCCGTCAACATTATGTCAACGGGATTTTCATTGTACCTCGGGCGGGACTTGAACCCGCACAGTATTGCTACTACAGGATTTTAAGTCCTGCGTGTCTACCATTCCACCACCAAGGCAAACAAAGAAGTTCAGTATTGTCGCTATAAACGGCAATTGAACTACTGTTAATCAAAAAAACCCTGCGAACAGGGTTTTTTTAATGGAGCGAAAGACGGGACTCGAACCCGCGACCCCGACCTTGGCAAGGTCGTGCTCTACCAACTGAGCTACTTTCGCATATTTAAAGAACTTTCTCCTAAGAGAGGTGCAAATATAATGGATCTCACTTAATTTGCAAATAGTTATTTTACTTTTTCAATTCTTTGTGGCTAAGACAGGCTTTGTTTTACTCGTTTAGAGGGTTGTGTTGTTTTTGTTTTTTGTTTTTAATCTATTGATATGTAGTTGTTTGCTTTTTTTTGATCCCTTGTTTTTATCGTTTTTAGAAGAAGATGTATTTCTGTTGAATTTGTTTGCTCGGTCGGTGGAAGGATTTGTTTTGATAATGTCGCGAGATGGCGTCTGTGCCATTAGATATAGGGAGATAGATCTCTCGGAATGTGTCAGGAGGATAGCTGTCAGCAATACCCATCAAATGTTTTTTGAGAATGATTGTTGTTCCGAACCGCTACTCAGGACCTTTTGGCACTTTGGGTAAAATGCCGGTCATCTTTTTTTTTGTTATTAGCGATTTACACTTATATTTAGCAAAGTGGGGGGCGATTTAATTTTTCAGGATGCAACTGCTTTCTCAGTCGCAAAACAATTTGTGCTTTCTTTTTGGAAGGCTATATTGACGGCGACGACATACAACAGAGTCATTTACCCAAAACAACTCTTTATGAAAAGCTTGCCAATGTTTTTTTTTATTGCCTCCCTCTTAGTTGCTCCGGTTTCGCGGGCGCAAGTGTGCAACGGTGCTTTACTGTGGTCGGATGAATTTGATGGTGCGTCGCTCGATGCAAATAAATGGTCGTACCAAACAGGAAACGGCTGTCCGGGCTTATGCGGATGGGGAAACAGCGAGCAAGAATATTATACCAATAGCGCCAACAATGTTTATGTTTCCAACGGTGTTTTGGTATTGAAAGTAATCAAAGAAAGTATTTCATCGTCGTCGTTTTCCTCGGGTAAAATTTTAACCAAAAATCATTTCAGTCACACCTACGGGCGTTTTGAAGCGCGGATGCGTTTGCCAAAAGGAACGGGCTTGTGGCCGGCGTTTTGGATGCTGCCCAATACCAACTCATGGCCAACCACCGGTGAAATTGATATTATGGAATACCGCGGCGATCAAACAAACATAACGCAGGGTACTTTGCACTATGGACAGTCTTATCCCAACAACCTTAACGATGGAAATTCTTACACTTTTCCTTCTGGTTTGGACTTGGATTTTCATGTGTATGCAGTGGAGTGGACGGCCAACGATATCAAATGGTACATCGACAATACGCTTTTTAAAACGGAAACTAAAAATCCAAATTCATTGACGCCTGCGTCGAACAGCACGGTGTGGCCATGGACGACTGATTTTCATGTCATCCTGAATTTAGCGGTGGGTGGTTGGTTTACCGGTAATCCTTCTACTGCTAACGTGCAGCTCACAAAGCCTACATTTGAAATAGATTATGTGCGCGTATATGATTTGAATTTGTCGGGACACACGCAAACAGCATACAACGGGTCTACTTATTCATTGCCTGGAAAAATTGAAGCTGAAAATTACGATAACAATTGCAGAGGGGTTTACTATGATATTAACGAAACCAATTTAGGCGGACAGTATCGTGCCGACGGCGTGGATATTGAGAATTGTTTGGATGCAGGCGGTGGTTACGATGTTGGTTACTCAGAAGCTACGGAGTGGCAAGAATATTCAGTAAATGTGGCGACGGCCAGTACTTTTACGGTGGCTGTGCGTGTTGCATCGGGAGGTACTGGTTCATCTATGCATGTGGAGGTTGATAACGTTAATGTGACTGGCGCTATAGATGTGGCGAATACTGGTGGTTGGCAAACATGGCAAACATTGACTTCTAAAAGTTTTGAATTGACTGCCGGCAATCACATTGTGCGTTTGGCATACGATGGTGCGAACATCAATTGCAATTATATGGAGTGGAAGGACTTGTTGAATAAATCTTTTGGCGTATCGGAGTTGCGCGCCATTCAAGTTGAAGATTTTGCCGATCGAATATTGTTTCACAATAGTGCAGGCGCGAAGGTGCAAGTTTTTGATATTGCTGGTGCTCAAGTTGGGTGCAGTTTTGTTGCTGTAGATAAAGCACTTCAGCTCAATAAAACAGATCTCCCTGCCGGTATTTATTTGTATCAATTGAATGACAAGGCGGGTCGCTTCGTGGTGTATTGATAAATTAAATGATTATCCGGAATTGTAACAGTAGATGGATGTGTAGGGCGATAGATCCTTCAAAGACCGAAACTTTGTTTCCCCTCTTAATCTCAAATCTCAGGAGGACAAATGCGAACAATTTGCCACATAGGTTTTTCGAGAATGATTGTCTTCCTGAGGTACTCCGAAGGATCTATTGCCACTTCTGTCACAGGACTGGTATAACTACGGATAATCATTATAAATTATTTTTTCCAGAGTAATTGCAATTTGAATTCGCTTTTGTGGTTGCCGGCGATGACGTCTTTGTCGCTGCCCAGCGAATTTTTATTGTCGTAGGCTGAAATAGAAAGTCGCAAATTAAAACTTAAGTTTCGATTGATACGCCAAGAAACCATGGTGTAAGCGCGGTTTCCGCCGCCATCAAAAAACGGCAGTGATGCAGAATACAAAAGGTCGTTTTCGTAAGTGTAAATGCGTGAATCATAGTCGCTCACATTGAAGATGCAGTATCTAAAATAAATGTGAATTGGCCAGTTGATGGGTTTGTGTGCAATATTGAAATAGCTCAACCAGGAATATTTATTGTTCATAAAATGCATTTCGCAGCGCGCACTAAAAGTAGAAAGCAGCGAAAAGTTCCAGTTCAAGTGTGCGCGCAGCATTTGTGTTTGTGCATCATTGTTTTTGTTTTGGAAACGCAAATAGAAATTGAGTTGATCATTTACAGTGGATTGAAACAAGATCGACAATTCGTCACCACGTGTGGGTTGCTTGATGCCGTAGCGCAACCAGGGGTGTATGTAGTTGTCGTATGATAAAGTGATTTGTTGGTTGGAGGTAAGATTGTACAGTAGGTTGATGTCGCAGCCACTTTCGTTTTTAATACCAGCACTTTGCGCATAACTTGCCGCATATGGATTTACGAAAAAGGGATCGTAGTAACGCAAACGAACAGAAGCCGATAACTGTTCATTGAAAGTTAAAACCACACCGTGAATTGTAGCGAATTTCAGCGCGGCACTTGTTGCAAACTCTCCAAAAAAGTTGACGTTTTTATAGTCGAAAGTATAATCGATACTGTTGATGAATTGCCAACCGCGCTGCGAAAAATTCGCTTTATAGTAGCTGCTATCTGGAATATAAGGCAGATTGTAGGTATACGCCAATGTATTGAAAGCAACAGATCCAATGGGTCTCGCATAAAGAACAGAGCAGCCAGTTGAAAATTCTGTGGCATTGTCTTTTTTGATTAATTCGCTTGTTGTTCTGTGTAAACCCGAGGTAAGCAAGGTACTGATGTTTCCATTGCTGATGGTGGCGTCAATTTTCTTATAGGATACAAAAGGTTGTAGTATCCAGTTATCAATTTTTTTGTGGTAACACAAGCCACGAAAAAATGAATTTTCGTCGCTTGCTGTATAGGGGCGAATTTGATTTTGAAAAAGATTGGCATACAAAGGCGATGAGGTAAAGCTGTTTCGGTAACCATTGCTGAAGGTCAATCCTTGTCCTGTATTGACGGTGAAATCACCAATGATAAATTGCATTTGTTTGCTTTTGAATTGGGCAAATGCGCTGTAGAAATCAAATCCCTGAGGTTCGTATTTACTGAGAAAGGGTTCGCCGGGATCTTTTTCTGCAGTAAATCCAAAATTTATTTTTTCATCGCTCAAACGAAAACGGGTATAGAATTTATCTGCTGTGCCAAGGTAGGCGCTGCTGTCAGCATATCCTTTTTGTTTTTCTAAAACAGTTTGGTAACGCGCCAATACAAAAACATCAGCGGCAGAAGGTGGCAGTGCATTTATTTTTAAGTAGAACGATAGCACTTTGATCAACTCGGCGCTGAACTGCAAATGTTTCAATTCATACAGATCGTAATATTTGCCATTTTGTGTACGGTAGGAGACAATTTTTTGGGCTTGGTCGGCATTTAATAAAGGAAGTTTCAAAAACGTTTCAATATCTGCGGTATTGATGTCAATAGGTTGGTGTAAAAGCAAGCGCAATTGTTCGGCAATCACTTCGGTTGCGAATAGCTCCTCTTGTTTTCCAGTGAGTAGATAGTCGAGGCTGAGTTGTATGGCTTCTTGGGCGTTTAGTAGGTGTGTGGTAATGGAAAAAATAAGAAATAAATATTTTTTCATAAAGTGAAGGAACTGCTTGGTGATGCGCCCAATAGTGCATTGTAAGTAAATGCGATTTTAATGTTGATCGATTTTAGCTGGCAACCCAATCCAAGGGCAAAGGGTTGATTGCTGCACGAGCTTTGAAAATGCAGCATTATTTTTTCATTTACTTTGTAGTCAATTGAAAGCGCTGCAATCGGATAGTTTTTATTTTCAAAATAAACTTGCGCATGCATTTTTACTTTTTCGTCCAATGCATAGCTGATGCCAATTCGCAGCAATTGGACTTCCTGTGTTTTTGTATTTCTGATGAAGTTGGCGCTGAAATTTCGCAGACTTGCTGAAGCATTTATTTTTGAATTGATCTTATAAGTTACGCCCATTTCAGGGTACATGCTATACAGTGCATTGAGTTCTGATTGGACATAGTATTGAAAATATAATTGCGCGCCCATTTGCAATCTGTCGCTGAGCTTCATCGCTGCGGCGATGCTCAAATGATTGCTTGAAAAAAAAGTGTTTCCTTGGTGAAAAAGGGAAACGCCGCTACTAATATTTTTGCTGACAGGAAAAGCAATAATGAAATACTGAGTAGCCAAATCGTTTAGTAAAAAATGATTTTGACAATAGAAGCCTAAAGCTGTTTTTTTGATTTCTGAAAGTCCCGCCGGATTGCAGGTGGAACTCCAAATATCGTTGGTGTTCATGCTATAGTTGCAGCTTGCGGGAGAATGCGAAATTGCAATTGCATTCTGTCCAAAGCACAACGCTGTGCGCCAAAAAAAAAGCGCGATGGCATAAAAATTTTTCATTCAACAAGTGGTGCGGGTGCTTCAAAGATCTGTGAAGCCTGAACACGTAGCAACGATTTACAGCACAGCTTTGTGTGATGTTTTACCCTGTAGGGCAATGCATTTGTTGTACACTAAAATATTGGTGAGTATCAGTAAGAGGCCGTAAATAAAATCTTCAATAGGAATGGTGCCAATGCGCACATTTAGAATATGGGCAGCGTTGTATTTTACCACCGCGTCATTCAATCCGCTTCCTGTTAATATTCCGTTTGAAATGGCAAAAGGCAGCAATAGTACGGCATAACTCACAAGAAATTTGCTGAATGATTTTTCGTTTTTATCAAACAAAGGATAGGCAAATAAAAACGCGGAGCAAGTGATGAAGGTTATAGAAGTGTAGTATTTTTCGACACTAAAAACACCAATCAGCAGTAGTGCGCAAGCCATGATTGTGCGTATTATTTGTGCTGCTTTTGATGGGAAGTTCCAATTTATTTTGTGCAAACAAAAATGTGTAAACATGCAGGCGTAAGGTATGCAGAAGAAAAAGAGGCATTCCTCCAATGGTAAATTAAAAATGTAAATGCCCAGTAAATAGTGCGGATTGAAGCTCCATACCTGCAGTTGTGTGAACACGATGTCCCAAATAATGAAAAGGATGCCTGTTATTGCTACAGCAGGTAAAAATGCTTTGTAGCTTTGAATAAATTTTAGTTTAGGATGAAAACTAAAAAGAAAGGGAATGGTGAAAACCCCAATGTTCACGGCCATATATGTCCAATGCGCAGGAAACATCAAACTTTGCTTTTTTTGATTTCCTGAATGAAATATTTTATGGGAACGAGTAGCATTCCGAAGCATTCCCCTTCTTCTTTATACAAGTGTTTGTGGTGCATTTTATGCGCTTTGCGAATGGCCCGCAAATAAATATTGTTGCTCTTTTTGAAGATAGAAAGTCGTTGGTGAATGAATACATCGTGTACTAAGAAATAGGCGAATCCATAGATGGTAATGCCTAATCCTATGTAGAAGGGAAGCGAGAAATGATGCAGGCTTCCATAAAGCGTGAGTAAAAAACCAGGCAGTGCAAAAATGATGAAAAAGAAGTCGTTTTTTTCAAAAATACCAGGCTGCACTTGGTGGTGGTCTTTGTGCAGAGACCACAGAAATCCGTGCATTACAAAGCGATGCGTGAGCCACGCTATGGCTTCCATGCTGATGAAGGTGAGTATAAGTGTAAGTATTTTCATGTTAGGCCGATAAGCGATTGTGTGCAGCAAATTTAAGATGTTGGTATACTTTTGGAAAAGCTTCTTTAAACCAAAAGGTAAAGCTTTCTCCGGACAGTTGAATGTGAGTGTTTAAATTATCCATGTTCACTGCTTTCCATTCGCAGGCTTCTTGGGGATTTAAATTTATTTCGCCGTTGTAATAACCAATTAAAACGTGATCAAATTCATATTCGCTCAAGCCATTGTGGAAATCGGTTTTGTAAACGAAATCAAAAGTTTTTTCGAGGGTACAATCAAAGCCCATTTCTTCTTGCAGTCTTCGGTGCGCTGCGTTTAGCACACTTTCTCCAAAGCGCGGATGGCTGCAGCAGGTATTCGTCCACAGTCCTCCAGAGTGGTATTTATTTATCGCTCTTTTTTGCAAGATCAATTCGTTTTTATCGTTGAAAATAAATATTGAAAAAGCGCGGTGCAATACCCCTTTTTGATGGGCTTCCATTTTTTCCATGGTGCCGAGGTAGCGGTCGTTTTCATCTACCAGAATAACGTGGTCAAGTGCAGAACTCATAGGTTTTGAATGGATTTAATTTCGATAGTCGTGCATTTATTGCAAGTCAGTAAGAGTTTTTTAATGCGCATTTTAAGATCAGTATCAGCGCTGGCTGTGTTTGATTTTAAATACTGAATTAGTTCATTTTTATCAGCGGAAATGTTTTGTGCATAACCTAGCATTGAAGGGATATTACATTGAATCGCTAGTCGGATAAATTTTAGTTCAGCACTAGAAGGTGACTTGCGTATGGCTGCTTCAAGCATGACTTTTCCTTTTTTGAAATACGATAGTTTGGAGGTGGGTAAATAACAATGTTTGGCCATAGTCATAGTGACTGCGGCATGATAGCCCAGTACGATGGCGTTTTGCTGCGTGGTTTGGGTTGTTTTTTGCAACAATAAGTTTGCCGTCGCTTCATCAGTAGCTGCTGCAACAAGAAGTGTTCGCAATTCTACATAATTAACGGCCAAAGCATTTGTGCAGAATATTAAAAGTACATATGTGCTTATGTATTTAATCATAATACGTTCATTCTGAATTTCACATAAGATCTAAGCAGGAGTCCAAGTTTTAAATTATTAGGAATGCGAATGCGTTCGCTTAAAATTTGCTCAGAAGGGAGCGCGCGTATTTTGCTGAACAATGCTCTGTAGTATACATATGCTGTATATACGCCGAACACTGATCCTTTTGGTAATTTTTTAATTCCTTTCAATGCTTCATCGAAATCTTCTTCTATTTCTAGTTCTATGCGTTCTTTGTCTTCACGTGTGAAATGCGCAGGATTGATGTCGGGAAAATAACTGCGACCCAATTCTTTGTAATCGGCTTTAAGGTCGCGAAGAAAATTTATTTTTTGAAAGGCGGCACCCAAGTGCATCGCAGCATCTTTCAGTTCTAAATATTTTTCGCTATTGCCTTCGGTAAATACACGCAAACACATCAGTCCAACAACTTCGGCAGATCCAAGTATGTAATTTTTTATGGAAGCCTTGTCGTGGCTTGTTTGCAGCAAGTCGGCTTCCATGCTTTGCAAAAAAGTTTCAATTAATTCGTGGTCGATGTGGTAGTTGTTTACTACTTTTTGAAAGCTGTTGAGTATCGGATTCAAGCTAATGCCTTGTTCTATGGCAGCATAAGTTTGTTTTTTGAAATCCTGTAGTAATTCAGCTTTTGGGTAACCCTGAAAGCTGTCGACAATTTCGTCGGCTAAGCGCACAAATCCATAGATTCCATAGATCGGTTGATGAAATTTTTTGTCGAGACAGTAGATGCCCAAAGAAAAGCTAGTACTGTAGGTTTGGGTAACCATCTTGCTGCTTTGATGGGATACCTTGTCAAATAGCTCTTTCATAGTTTTTTACTTTAAGTTTTTCAATTTTCGAAATTTCATTGGCAACAATTTCACCTGAGATAATTGCTGGGGGAACACCAGGGCCGGGCACTGTGAGTTGCCCGGTATAAAAAAGGTTTTTAATTTTTTTGCTGTTGATCGACGGTTTTAAAAAAGCAGTTTGCAGCAAAGTATTTGCCAATCCGTATGCATTTCCTTTGAAGGCATTGTAGTCAGTGATGAAATTGGTTTGCGCGTAGGTTCTTTTGTATTCAATGAAAGGTGCGATTGGTTCTCCGCAATATTCTTCAAGTCGCTGCATGATTTGCTGAAAATATTTTTCTTTGATCGCTTCGTCGTCAACCAGTCCGGTCGCCACAGGAATCAATAAAAATAAATTTTCGCAGTTTTCAGGAGCAACGCTTTTGTCGGTTTTTGAAGGGCATGAAACGTAAAACAAGGGCTGCGTAGGCCAGTTTGGATGATCGTATATTTCATCAGCGTGCTGCTGCATGTTGGCGTCAAAAAAGAGATTGTGGTGTTGTAGTTTTTTTATTTTTTTCTTCACGCCTATGTAGTAGATCAAGCAGGAAGGAGCTAGCTTTCTGCTGTTCCAATATTTTTTTGAATACTTTCTGAGTTTTTCTTCCAGTAGGTTTTGTTCAACGTGCTCGTAGTCGGCAGAGGCTACAATGTAATCGGCAACGTAAGTTTTGTCTTTTGTTTGCACGGCGTAAGCCATTCCGCTTTTTAACGTGAGTATTTTTTCAACGGGACAGTTGAATTGAAACTGCACGCCAAGTTCAATGGCAAGCGAGTGCATTGCTTCTACGATTTTGTGCATTCCGCCCATGGGATACCAAGTGCCCAATTGCATATCGGCATAATTCATAAGGCTGTAAAGCGCTGGTATGTCTTTTGGAGCTGCACCCAAAAACAACACAGGAAATTCAATGATTTGCAATAGTTTAGGATTGCTAAAATATGTGCGCGCGAAGGTAGAGAAAGGTGTAAGTAGATCTGTTTTGAACAAACCCTTTAATACCTTGCTGTTCATGTATTGGCTTATAGAACTTCCTGAGGTGTAGATCAAATCATTCATGCCTACTTGGTATTTGTAGGCAGCGTCTTTTAAAAACTTGTCCAACTGCTTAGAGCTACCCACTTCTATTTTTTCAAATTGCTGTTTTAGTTCTTCCAATTTTGCAGATAGCTGAATGGCATCGTCCTTTCCAAAGATGACTTGGTAAGAAGGGTCAAGGCGCAAAAGGTCGTAGTAATCGCTAGTGCTTTTGTTGAATTTTTGAAAGAATTTGTCAAAAACATCGGGCATCCAGTACCAGCTAGGTCCCATATCAAAGCGGTAACCTTGCTTTTCAAAAAGACGAGCTCTACCTCCGGCTTGTTCATTTTTTTCAATGACACACACTTGAAATCCTTGTTTCGCTAAATGGCATGCAGCCGACAATCCCGAAAATCCAGATCCTATTACTATTGCTTTTTTATTGAGGGCTTCTTTTTCCAATTGCTTTTGTCTGTTTTCAAATATATTTATTGTTTAACTAATATGCAATAAAGTTAAACAAAATTAACGTAAAATTATTGTTGTGTACCTGATTTGTGCTTAAGTGTATTTGTGTTTTTTAAAGTTCAATTAAATTATTTATTTATTTATTGGTTTCATGTGCAGTGATGGCTAGTAATTTTTTTTATAACAGTTGTTTGAGTTCTGTTGCATTTTTGAAAAGGTGGATGTGTTTTGGTAATTTTTGAGGGTTTTCGACAAGCATTCTACCCGATAGTAATATTTTTCTGTTTTTCGAAAGTTGCTGTAGTTCCCCCATGAGCGTAGCGAAATCTTTTTCTTTGAGTTCGCTGGTAATAACACAAATGATGGTTTTGGCTGCCGTGATTTTTAAAATGCGTTTCAAATCGGAAGTGGGAACGGTTTGGCCAAAATAAAAGGTTTGATATCCTTTTGATTTTAATATGTAGTTGTACAATAGCAAACTGTTTTCGTGCAATTCGTTTTCGGGCAAAAAAAGTATTGCTTTGGGTGCTTTTTCATCATATGTTTTAGGCAAACTGTCAATAGCGACTATTAGTTTTTGCCGAATCAGATTGCTGGTAAAATGCTCTTGGGCTGGATTTATTGAGCCAGTTTGCCACATTAATCCGATGCGATGAAGAAAAGGAAAAATAATTTCGGTGATGGCTTTTTCAAACCCAATTCTAAAGAGTGCCGACGAAAATATTTTTTCAAAATATGCTTCGTTCAAATCAATCATTGAGACGATGAGGTTATCAATATAGTCGTCGCTACTCGATTTCACGATATTTATGGAGTTCACTTTTTCGGAAATCTCTTGCGTAGTCATTTCTGCTATTTTTGAAATTTTGAAATCGTTTTTGTTTAAAAAACTTATGTTCAGTAAGAGTTTTAAATCATCGTTAGAGTAGAATCTAATATTGGTATTGCTGCGTGAGGGGCTGATGATATCATATCTTTTTTCCCATATTCGAATAGTGTGAGCCTTAATTCCGCTCAAGGTTTCCAAGTCGCTGATGGTGTAGTTTGCTTCGCTCATTTTGTTTAATTATTCTTGGTTGTTTATTAAACAAAGTAAACTTTATTTATTTGAATTGAAAATTTATTATTTGAATTTTTTTGTAAATCGACGGCAGAAAAATGTTTGTTGTGTAGCGAATTCTCTTTTTTGAAATTAGGGTTTAATGAATTTTTTGAAGTTGTTTTTTGTGGATTCTGCTCTTGAATGATGTTAGTGCATCATTCAAATTATTTTGAGCAATTGTAAATTGTTTGGGGAAGTTCACGCTGACTTGTCAGCACATTAACTGTGAGCCTACTTCGTCATTTGTATGACAAGCGGGCGCTGTCGATGCGTTAGCAGAAAGTACTTGTAGAGAAGATGAAGCGAAATAATCGCGGTTTAAAAGCGCAAATGTTTCACACTTAATCCGTAATTCATGATTTCTTTAACGGCATCAATACCTATTTTGATGTGGTCTTCCACAAAATTGTCGGTTACCTTTTGATCGCTTTTTGCAGTTTTAATTCCTGTTGAAATCATGGGTTGATCTGATACTAGTAATAGGGCGCCGCAAGGAATTTTATTTGCAAAACCTACCGTAAATAAGGTGGCGGTTTCCATATCGATGGCCATGCAACGCATCATGCGCAATTTTTCTTTGAACACTTCATCGTGTTCCCATACCCTTCTGTTGGTGGTGTATACGGTGCCAGTCCAATAATCTCGTCCGGCTGACCGAATGACAGAAGATACAGCGCGTTGCAAACTAAAAGCAGGCAGGGCAGGTACTTCTTTGGCGATATAGTCGTCTGATGTTCCCTCTCCTCTGATGGCAGCAATGGGAAGTATGAAGTCGCCGAGGTTATTTTTCTTTTTAAGGCCACCACATTTTCCTAAAAACAAACATGCTTGTGGTTTAATGGCCGACAGCAAGTCCATGATCAATGCCGCATTGGCGCTACCTATTCCGAAGTTAATCATTGTGATACCGTCGTGGGTTGCGGTGGGCATTGCTTTGTCGCTGCCTTTGATTTCACAGCCAGTTAATTGCGCAAAACCTTTGAGATACCCGCTAAAATTTGTGAGCAAGATGTGTTTGCCGAATTCTTCTAAAGGTGTTCCGGTGTATCTCGGCAACCAGTTTTCTACAATATCTTTTTTTGTATCCATACAGTTCTGTTGTATTTTTATCAACCAATACGTAAAGTTTGTGATAAGGTTAAGTCTTCCCGAATATCAATTTAAGATAGAACGATCCGCAGATGGAAAGTTGTATGTTTTCGATGTTATTCGAAAAAAAAATATTTTGTTGACACCAGAAGAATGGGTGCGGCAAAATTTTATCCGTTTTATGAACGAGGCTCACAATATTCCATATTCACGCATGGTGCTTGAAAAGGATCTGTTGTTGAACGGGCAGAAAAAACGCATTGATGTTTTGGTGTACAATTGTGCTGGTAAGCCCTTTGCTATTGTTGAGTGCAAAGCAGCCACAGTAAAAATTGCGCAAGATACTTTTGACCAAGCGGCACGTTACAATATGGTGTTTCAGGTTCCCTACCTTATTGTTACCAATGGTATGGAACATTTTTATAGCCGAATCAACCACGAAGAAAAATCTTTTTCTTTTCTTAAGGATTTTCCTGCACTGGAAAAGTAGAAGTAACCTCTTTTTGAGATTTCCGTATTCACCCTCTAGTAAGACAAATTGTATTTATGAAAAGACTATTTCCCATTGTTTTGATGTTTTGCGCTGTTAGCCTGTTTGCGCAGGAAGCGAAGTATAAAGAACGCACTGTGATTGTGAAGGTTAAGAGCGCGTTTCGCTCATTTTGTTCACCAAAGGCGATTGAATACCCTGGTATGTCGCAATTGTTAGATGGTATTAAGGCGCAGTCTTTGGCTAAAATGCATCCTGAAGAAGAGGAAATGGGCAAGGCCTACTCTCGCAACGGCATTCCTTTTGTGGACTTGTCGCTCGTTTACGAGTTGCATTACAATGAGTCACTGCCAGTTGGAAAGGTAATTTCCTCTTTATTGGCAATGGGTATTTTTGAATACGCTGAGCCAAGTTATATTTTTGAAACGCTAGGTGTTCCTAATGATCCGAGTGTTGCCAGTCAATGGCATTTGGCTAAAATAAAGGCTTATCAAGCTTGGGACATCACGCAAGGAGATACCAATATTGTGGTGGGTATGGTAGATACTGGAATTGAATTGACACATGGTGATCTTGCTGCAAATATCAAATACAATTACAATGATCCAATTGATGGTACTGACAATGACAACGATGGCTATATTGATAATTTTATGGGTTGGGATTTGGCAGGAAATGACAACAATCCTTCACATGAAGTAGCTGGTGTAACCCCGCAGCATGGTACTTGGTCGAGTAGTTCAGTGGCAGAAATTGTAAACAATGGCATTCAAGGTGCTGGCGTGGGGTATAAAACAAAAATTTTAGTAGTAAAGGCTGCTGATGCAACTGGAAGTATTTCTTTTGGTTACCAAGGCATTAAGTACGCCGCCGACCATGGTTGTGACATTATTAATGTATCGTGGGGAACGCCAAATTCATGGTCGCAATACGGTCAGGAAGTGATCAACTATGCTACCATTAATAAAGATGCTTTGGTGGTAGCGGCAGCTGGAAACAGCAATGATGCCGGTATATTTTATCCTGCTTCCTTCGATTACGTGCTGAGTGTTGGTGGTTCTGATACCTTGGATCACAAATGGGTATTCAGTGGCAGCAATGGCAGTAATTACAATGAGTTTATTGATTTGCTGGCGCCAAGTATGGCTATTTATGGCTGTCAAAACAACAATGGTTTTGTGAAGATAGGCGGTGGCACTTCTTTTGGAGCGCCCATGGTTGCTGCAGCAGGTGCATTATTGAAAGCCATTCATCCTGAATATTCAGCCTTGCAAATTGGAGAAGTATTAAAAAACACCACTGATGCTATCGATACCATTGCTTTCAACAATACTTACGTGGGCAAATTGGGTTCAGGTCGCCTCAATGTGTTGAGGGCTTTAACGGTTAGTAATGTGCCTGGTTTTATTGCAGACAACCTCTTGTTTACAGACAATGCCGACAATATTTTTGTGACGGGCGACACTGTTAGAATCAAAGGTGATATCACCAATTATTTGGCAGCAAGTAGCGCTGCGGTGGCTACGGTCACTTGTTCTTCGCCCTACGTCACTGTGTTAAATGGCAGCTTTAATATCGGAGCGTTGGCAAGTGCAGCATCGGCTAGTTTTTCATCAAGTACTGCGGCGCAAAATGGAGTTATGGGTAGTGGAGACTTGGCGAACTCGGAATCAGCAAGTTTTTCAACGAGTCCTTTTACCATGAAGGTGGAAGCTGCTGTTCCAAGCAACACTCAAATTATTGTAGTGATGACGTTTACGGATGGATCATTTGTGGAGAAACAGGCATTTAAAATTTTATTGAATCCTGATTACGTAAATATGGATGTGAACAACTTGGTGTTGTCGCTGGGTAGTACTGCTAAGTTAGGTTACATGGCGGCAAACAAGACGAATGGATCGGGCTTGACTTATAAGGGTGGTGATTCCTATATTTACGAAATGGGCTTCATGGTGTCAAATACTTCGTCATACGTGTCTTATTCGAATGATGGTGAGTTTACGCCAATAGGCACTATATCTGTTTTGAAGCCTGGTTTAGAGTCAGACAAAGATATCAATGGCTTGGTCAACGACAACGCTGCCGGTTCCAACAAACTTGGTATTGAAGTGCAGCACAAAACCTTGGGTTGGAACGACACCGGCTTAAAGGATTTTATCATTCAAGAATACAAATTGAAAAACGTGAGTGGAATTGCAATGAGTAACGTGTATGCTGGTTTATACGTGGATTGGGATTTATTGAATGCTGCAACCAATGTGGTTTTGTACGACACCGCTAGTAAAATAGCTTATGGTTACGAATACAACACAACAAGCACATTCGCTGGCACCAAAGCACTCACTAACAAAAATAAAATAAGTCATTATGCATTTGATGGCAATGGTCAGTTTGGAAGTATAAATGCTTGGGATGGATTTTCTGATGCTGAAATGAAAACAGCATTGACCAATGGGAATTCTAGGGTTTTGGCGGGTGTTAGTGATATTGCCGACTTGTTGGGGCAAGGGCCATTTAATCTTGCGAACGGAGATTCTGTGGTGATCGCATTTGCTTTGGTCGTAGGCGATAGTTTGCAAGACTTGATTGACAAGGGCAAAGTGGCCGATTCTATTTACACTTCGATCAGAAGTATCACCGCTACAAAATCACCTACAGCAGTGAAATGCAAAGGACAGTGCAACGGACAAGCTGCTTTGGCGCCTATTTTTGGAGTTCCTCCTTTTTCCTATTCGTGGGATGACGATGGCTTGCAAACCACGGCTACAGCCAGTGCCTTGTGCTCTGGAACATACGTTTGCACCGTTAAAGATGCGGTCAACAACAGTGCGCAATTTTCTGTAACAATTGCGGAAGCCGATTCATTGTTGCAGCTATCATTAATAGATACAACTGCAGCGAGTGGCTCTTGTAATGGAAGTGCTTCAGTACTTACTCTGGGTGGTAAACGGCCTTATACGTATTTGTGGAACGATGGCAATCACCAAACAACTTACCAAGCAAGTGCCTTGTGTAAAGGTTCTTATTCGATATTGGTTACCGACGCATATGGATGTAAAGACAGTTTAGGCGGTGTGGTTAAAGATCCTACAGGAATTGATGTTTTAAATGTATCAGAGTTTTCATTGTACCCCAATCCTTCAGGAAGCGAAGTGATGGTGCAAATTAAGGGTGGCTTTAAAGGAAATGCTGTTTTCACCTTATTTGATATCGCGGGACGAAAAATATTGAGTCAGGCTGGACTGTCTTCTTATAATGGAGGCATTGCTGCAAGGCTAGATGTTAGTGGACTTGAATCAGGTGTTTATCTTTTGAGAGTGAGCAGTGATGGTGTTTTTCGCGACATGAAACTTAGTGTGAGCAGATAGGGTTTGTAAAGTTTATCAAACCTTTTGTAAATTACTATGTAGAATGCCGTATGTTAATGTGTGTGATATGAGTAGAAGTTTACTAATCGCGATCTTTATTGGATTGTTTGTATTTCCTTCGTCGGCACAAATACCGGGGTTGAAAGGACGAACAGGCTATTTTAAAATGCCCGCAAATGTGGGCGATAGCGATGTTGTATCAAAAACGGTGGTTTTTAAATTAAAGACCGACTATATAGATTTAGTCATTGGCAACAACATCAACCATTCTGATATTCAAGCATTGCTCATTGCGATCAATGGAAAAATCAAAAGAAAACACGCTGATGATGACGACGGGGCCCACGGCATGGGCAGTCAATCAGCCACTATTAATCCTCTATCGCTCATTTTTGAAATAACGTACTTAGACAATTTCACGTTGGAACAAGTTGTCAATCAGCTTTATTCTAGCAATATTGTGCAATATGCCGAACCGCTGTATATTCCCAAATTGCTTTACACTACCAATGACCCAGCGGCAGTCAATCAGTATTATTTGACAAATATTAATGCTTATGGCGCTTGGGACATCACAAAAGGAGATACCAATATTGTTATTGGCATTGTAGATACGGGCGTAGATATTTTGCACCCTGATTTGGCCAACAACATCAAGCACAATTACAATGATCCAATTGATGGGGTTGACAATGATGGCGATGGATATATCGATAATTTTTCAGGTTGGGACTTGGGGGAAAACGACAATAATCCAGCACCGAAAGTCGGTAATCAGCATGGTACTTGGGTTGCGGGTTGTGCAGCTGCTACTCCTGACAATGGCAAAGGTGGTGCAGGTGTTGGTTTTAATGTCAAGGTTTTACCTGTAAAAATTGCTAATTCTGGAGGCTACTTGGTGAATGCCTACGATGGTGTTTTGTACGCCGTTGCTCATGGTTGTAAAATCATCAATACCTCTTGGGGAACAGATGGAGGTTATTCTCAATACTGTCAAGAAATTGTGAACTATGTGCACAGTAAGGGTTGTATTTGGCTAGCAGCCGCAGGAAATAGCAACAATCAAAATTTATTTTACCCTGCTTCTTACGACAACGTGGTAAGTGTAGGGGGAACCGACCAAAACGATCAGAAATGGCTGTTTAATGGTTCGAATGGATCTAATTACAATGGTTCTGTGGATTTGAGTGCTCCGGCTAAAGCCATTGTTACCGCCTATGGTACAGATCAGTTTATCAATATTGGCGGTGGTACTTCTTTTGCTTCTCCCCAAGTAGCTGCAGCGGCAGCATTGGTGCTTTCTAAATTTCCAAATTATACGGTCGATCAAGTTGTTGCACTTTTGAAAGCAACGACCGACAACATAAACGGCATTGCTTTCAATGCGCCATATGTTGGGAAATTGGGAACTGGCAGATTAAACGTTTACCGCGCATTAACTGAAAGTGGTTTTCCATACGTGCAACCTTATGCGGTGCGCGCCACTTATGGGGCTATTTCTGCTGGACAAACGATTGATCTTTGGGTGGACATGCTGAATGCATTGTCGCCAAGTGCTGCTGTTACAGCGACTATTTCAACGACGAATCCGTACATCAATATTGGTGTATCCACTGCGTCATATGGTTCGATGACTACATTAGAGAAGAAGTCGTCAGCTGCGCCTTTCAGTATCACAGTTGACAACAATATGGCGTATAATGAATTGGTTTCTTTTTCAGTGCAAATTACCGATGGCACGCACACCTGGAATGAGCAATTTTATTTGCGTGTGAATCGCGATTATGTGGATGTTGCGGTGAACAACTTGGTGACGTCGGTGACCAATTTTGGCGCTATAGGTTTTGATTACGGAAACTATGGTCAGGGTGTAAAATACAACGGCACTTCGTTGATGTATGAAATGGGATTGATGATTGGAGTTGATTCGACTAAAGTTTCGGCTACACGCGATTACGAATTTTTAAATGATCCTTCTTTGACCGTGGCTTCGCCTGGTGAATCAGATTTTGATGTTAAGGGAACTTTTAACGACTTCAGTAATCCTTTGAATTCACTGCAAGTTGAGGTCAGTCACAAGGCATTGGCTTGGACTGCCTCTGCTGATAGTAAATATGTTATTGTGGAATATTGCGTCAAAAATAAAGGCGCCGTACCAATTAACAATACATATGTTGGTTTGTATTCCGATTTTGACATTATTGACGGCAGAAAAAATAAAGTGGGTTATGTGCCCGGCAGAAAGTTGGGCTACGCCTACAAAGATGGTGGAGTATACGGCGGAGTGCAATTACTGAGCAACGAAAGCGCTAATTTTTATGCGATAAACAACGACGGATCAGGTGGCAGTATTAATATTTACGATGGCTTCTCAAGTAGTGAACAGTTTACAACATTGTCGTCGGGATTGACTCGCTTGTCAGCCACTGAAGGCGACGTTGGTGCAGTGCTAAGCGCGGGTCCACTTACCATAGCCAAGGGAGATTCTGTATGGGTTGCCTTTGCGATATTGGGTGGCGACGATATAAATGACCTTAATGCGTCAGCCAACAGTGCTTTGTTAAAGTACAAGAATTTAAGAGGGGTAAAGCTGGAAGTTACTGATTTTGCTGATGTTTCATGCTTCGGTGCTGCTGATGGAAAAATAGCCGTGAACTTGTCAACGGGAGTCGCTCCTTATAGCGTTACGTGGACGAATTTGCCGGGCGAAAGCAGTACGTCGTTAACTGCCCTGCCTGTTGGAACCTATATGGTGAAAGTGAAAGACAAAATGAAATTTGAAACGTCGCAAACTTTTGTTGTCAATGAACCTACACCTTTAAAATTGGTCACTGGGGTAGTGCAAAATATAAAGTGTTACGGCGAAAAAACAGGCAGCGTTCCCTTGACCGTTTCAGGTGGAACACCGAATTACTATTACAATTGGCACAAGTCAACTATTGCTAGTGTGGCTGCGCCACGTTTGCCAGCCGGAACACATTATCTTACTGTATCAGACTCGCGCGATTGCTTTGTAAACGATACCATAACGGTAACGCAAGCACCTAAAATTGTAGTGAACATCGCAGAAGTAGTGAACGATACTATTGGCGCTGCGGTAGGTAGTGCCGCTGTGGCAGTGTCGGGCGGAAATACTCCATATTCTTTCTTGTGGAATGATCCCCAGGCTCAGCGCGATGTAAAAGCAAACAATCTCTCTGCAAAAGTTTACACGGTTTTGGTCAGCGACAAAGACAACTGCTCTGTCACTCAAATGGTATCTGTGGCGGGTAAGGTAGGTACCAGTAATGGTATAGAAGAAAGTGATCCTGCCAAATACAGCATGAATGCCTTCCCTAACCCAGCGACAGCCTACTTCTTTGTGACTTTTGAGCTCTTGGAAAGTGGTGATACGGAGTTGGCGCTTTTTGACCAAAGCGGCAAAAAGGTGAAGCAAATGATTAGTGGTTTCTATACCAAAGGTAGCTACAAAGTATTGGTATACACTGATGATTTAAGCGCTGGATACTATATCTATCGTTTGAAGACCCCCATGTCTTCAGCCAGCGGAAAAGTGAATGTGCTGAACTAGCGCCTGTTTCCCTTTTTATTTTTTCCGAGAGAACTAAAAATATTTTTTTAACTTTCCGCAAAATTATAAGGTCATATGGATATTACAGGAATTTTTGCAATCAGTGGAAAACCGGGATTGTTTAAGAGTATTGCACAAAGTAAACACGGCGTGATCGTTGAATCATTGGTCGACAAAAAAAGATTTAATGCATACACGAGCTATAAAGTAAGCTCTTTGGAAGACATCACTGTATTCTCAGTGGATGAGGACATCACTTTACTTTCAGTATTTACTAAAATTGCAGAAAAAGAAGATTTCAAAGCACTTTCATTTTTAGAAACTGGATCTGTAGAGGAGTTGCGAAAGTATTTCGCTGGCGTGATCAGCAACTATGATGCCGATAGAGTGTACGACTCTGATATTAAAAAAATATTGAAATGGTATAACCTTTTGCACCTTAACAACAGAATTTCTGCTGTGAGTGAAACGAAGGAAGAAACGGTGACCGAAGAAAAACCGGCGAAAGAAAAAGCAGTTAAAGCAAAAGCTCCTGCTAAGGCAAAAGTTGCGGTTGAGGAAGCTCCTGCAGCTGAGAAAGTGGTAGCAAAGAAAAAACCAGCCGCTGCTAAAGCAAGCAAGAAGAAAGCTGACTAGTTTTTTGTGAATTAATACAACTGAAAGTTTGAGCTTGAAAAGGCTCAAACTTTTTTTTATATCTTATTTACTTCACGTTCGAGTGCAATGCCGAAGGTTTTTTGAATGTCGGCGATAATGTCTGTTGACAACTGGTAGATCTGTTCTCCGCTCGCTCCTCCGTAGTTCACGAGTACCAATGCTTGGTTTTTGTGAACACCATATCCATCTAATGTTTTGCCTTTCCATCCTGCTTTTTCAATGAGCCAGCCAGCAGCTATTTTTGTGCCGCGCTCTGCAGGGTAGGCACTGATATCGGGATATTGCTGTTTGAGTTGTAAAAATTGTTCGTTGGGAATAACCGGGTTTTTGAAAAAACTGCCAGCATTGCCGATTTGTGCAGGATCGGGAAGTTTAGATCGACGAATGTTGCACACCGCATCACTGATGGCTTTGACTGATAGTTCTTTCACGCCGAGGCGGTCCAATTCAGATTGAATTTGTCCGTAGTCGGTGCGAAAAACGGGATGTTTACTCAGTTTAAAGGTGACAGACGTGATGAAGAATTGGCCTTTCAATTTATTTTTGAATACACTTTCTCTGTAACCAAAATGACAATCGTTGAGAGCAAAAGTTTCTGTTTTTCCAGTGTGCAGATGCAAGGCTTCTAGCTCAAAAAAAGTATCCTTTATCTCAGCGCCATATGCGCCAATGTTTTGAATGGGACTTGCGCCAACACTGCCGGGAATGAGCGATAGGTTTTCTAATCCGCCATAATTTTGTGCAATGCAATACAAAACGAATTCGTGCCACACTTCACCTGATGCTGCTTTAACATAAACATGCTCTTCTGTTTCTTGCACAACTTGTTTTCCCGACAAATTGTTTTTCAAAACAAGGCCGTCGAAATTGTGCATCAGCAACACATTGCTGCCACCGCCCAAAACGAGTACTTCGTGCTTTTGAGGAAGTTTCTGCGCGACAACTTCTCGCAAATCATCCAATGAGGATATTTCGACATAGTGATGTGCGAGCGCATCAATATGGAAAGTATTGAAGGGCAGAAGAGAAACATTGTTTTGAATACGCATAGTCGATGAATTGTTGCATAAAGGTAGGGATATGTTGTATATCAGGGATGAAAAAATTAGGTTTGTGTAAACATTCCGCTTTTGAAAAAGGTTATTGTATCTGTTACCAACGATCTGTCTAGTGACCAGCGGGTCCACCGACACTGCGCGACTTTGGTGGCTTTGGGCTTTGATGTTTTATTGGTTGGAAGACAATACAAAAACAGCCTACTGCTGCCGCAACGCAGCTATTCCTGCAAGCGAATGAAATTGTGGTTTAGCAAAGGTCCTTTTTTTTATGCCGAGTATAATTTCCGCCTTTTCTTTTTTTTGCTGTTTCAGCGTTTCGACTTATTGTTAAGTAATGATTTGGACACGTTGCTACCGAATTATTTGGTGGCCTCTTTGCGTTCGAAGAAATTGGTTTATGACTCTCACGAATTTTATACTGGAGTGCCAGAATTGGTCAGCCGCCCCCGCGTTCAACGAATATGGCTTTCTATTGAAAAGTACATTTTTCCGAAACTCAAATATGTAATGACGGTGAATGATTCGATCGCATCTATTTACAAAGAATTGTATGGAATTTCACTCGCAGTGGTGCGCAATGTTCCTGCGAAACGCCCGCTTCCCAGCGTGACAAGAGCGCAAATGGGTTTGCCTCTGCAGAAGAAGATAATTCTGATGCAAGGTGCGGGCATTAATATAGATCGCGGCGCCGAAGAAATTATTGAAGCCATGCGCTTGTTGTCGCCTAATGATTATGTTTTCTTAATCGTTGGCAGCGGTGATGTTTTGCCGCAATTAAAAAAAATGGTGCAGGATTACAAAATCAATGAGCAGGTTATTTTTGTGGATAAGGTGCCGATGGATGTATTGATGTGCTATACTGTTTTGGCTGATGTTGGCGTGACGATGGACAAAGACACCAATGTGAATTACCGTTACAGTTTGCCCAACAAATTGTTTGATTATATTCAATGTGGACTCCCTGTTTTAGCGACCAACCTGCTTGAAGTTCAAAAAGTAATTACGCAACACAAGGTGGGAGCCATCGTCGATGATCTTTCACCAAAGGCTCTTGCGCATTCGCTTGGTTCTTTTTTAAACGATGACGAGGCTTTGATGGCATGCAAGCGCAATGCAAAAATCGCGGCAGAAGAGCTCTGTTGGGAAAAGGAGAAAATGAAATTTGAGCAAATTATCAGAAATGCCACTAAAGTCTAAATTACACATTGTTTCATTTGCAGTGCCTTATCCTCCGGATTATGGTGGCGTAATTGATGTGTTTTACAAAATAAAAAAACTGCATTCCTTGGGGGTATCTATTGTTCTGCATGTTTTTCAGTACGATGGTCGGCAGTCCGCAGAACTCGAGAAATATTGTGATCAAGTTCATTACTATCCGCGCAGCCGGCAGCTTTCAGATCAGTTTGCAATAACGCCTTTTATTGTAAAGTCGCGCAGCGATAGTGCTGTATTGGAAAATCTGCTTGGTGACGATGCCCCGATTTTATTTGAAGGCTTGCATACGACACATTTTCTTAACCATCCTCAATTGGCGAACAGACGACGCTTTATTAGAATGCACAACATAGAAAGCGATTACTATTACCATTTGTATAAGGCGGAACGCAAGTGGATAAAAAAGATTTTTTTCTATATAGAATCAAAAAAATTGGCGCGCTATGAAAAGCGCATCTTGGCGAAAGCCGATGGGATATTTACTGTTTCACAAAAAGACAATGTTCAATTGCAGCAATACCCCAATGCACATATGGTTGGTGCTTTTCATTCTTTTGAAGCGGTTAATATAGCGCTGGGGAAAGGTGATTTCGCACTTTATCATGGTAAATTGAATGTGGCTGAAAACAATGAAGCAGCGTTGTATTTGGTGAACAATGTTTTTTCGAAAACCAATTATCCTTTGGTGGTGGCGGGATCGGACCCATCGAAAGAGTTGATTGAGGCAGTGGCAAAACGTGAAAATATCACTTTGCGCACAGGATTGAGCACTGAGGAAATCCACCTTTTGATAGCGCAGGCACAAATGAACGTGTTGCCTACTTTTCAGTCTACGGGAGTGAAGCTAAAGCTCCTGTCGGCACTATATTCTGGTCGATTTTGTGTAGTCAACGAAACGATGGTAAAAGGCACAGGACTGAGCGCTTATTGTCATGTTGTTGAAAACGATATGGGTTGGCTTACTGTGATTGATAGCTTGAAGATGCTAGAGTTTGGCGCTGATGAACTCAGCAAGCGAGAACAGCTTGAAAAGGAAAGCTATTCTAACTCGGTTAATGCAAACAAACTTTATGCGTTGTTGTTTCCTTCTTCGTGAATTTTTTGACCCTCAAAACGAATTGTTCTTGCTGGGAAACTTTTGATTAAGCTGTGGTCGTGCGTTGCCATCACCACAGTAGTGCCTTCTTTATTGATGTTGAAGAGCAGTTTCAAAATACCTTCTGATGTTTCTGGATCTAAGTTACCAGTAGGCTCATCGGCCAGTATTATTTTAGGGCGGTTGAGTAAAGCGCGAGCGATGGATACGCGCTGCTGTTCGCCACCCGACAGCTGATGTGGGTATTTGTTGTCGTGTCCCGTTAAATTCACCTCCCACAGTACTTCCTTGATGCGTGTTTCAATTTCATTTTTTTCTGTCCAGCCAGTCGCTGTCAATACAAAAAGTAAATTGTCTCTAATGGTTCTGTCGTTCAGCAATTGAAAATCTTGAAACACGATACCCAGCTGTCGGCGCAGCAATGGCACATTTTTGTGTTTTATTTTTTTTAAGTTGATGTTCAAAATTTCAGCGCTGCCTTCTTTTGGTTCAAGCTCAGCATAAAGCATCTTCAGTATACTGCTTTTTCCACTGCCTGTTTTTCCAATAAGGTAAACAAATTCGCCTTCGTTGATGGTTACCGACACGTCGTCCAACACTTTTTGATCGCGTTGGAAAAGGTCTACTTTCTTGATGGAGATGAGTTCTTTCAAAGGGCTAAGATTAATTTGTTTAATTCTTTACTGAACTGTCGGGCAGATTCATTAGTAAGGTGATTGCCGTCAATATAGTGATACATGTTGTTCAAATTGGTGTAATCAAAATATGGAACGTTGTTAGATGAGCATATTGAATTTATCTTGTCGTTTAGAGTAGGGAACGCATTTTTCTCTGCATCAATTATAGGCTGCCATGCGGGTATTCTAATCAGTATTACTTTTCCATGTGTTTTTAAAAGAGCAATTGTTTTTTCAAGCCAATGCAATTTGTTGTCAGATAATTTGGAGTATGAAATTTCTTTTAAGTTAGCAGCTAATTTTTCTTGCGCCCTTCTTATTGCAGTTAAGGAATCTTGTTCGATCTTAACTTGCACCCATCCGTTTTTATGTGCAATACAAAATGGATTTTCATTGTTGTTTTTTACTAGAAGATTGTAAAATGGATTAACATTTCTATAAATATACTCGTAGTTTGGATCGCCATGCATGATAAATTGTTGACTCAATAATTTGCTGCTTGCTTTTTCGCTAGTATTGTCAGTTAATCCAAAAGGATCTATCTCTAAAATGAAAACACCATTTTTCACTGTCGAGTTCATTTTTTTCTGAATGGCGTTAAAGTAGGCCTCGCAATATGGAGAGTTAAATGAGGTGAAAGCGAAATTTAGAAGAGGCTCTTCATACTTTATGTTTTTAGCGCAAATTTCAGGAATAATACCTTGTGAAGCCCTTGATGTGCCAATAATTAGAGATTTCCCTTCCCCACGAATTTTGCCATAATGAACGTCAATATAGCCATGAGAATAGTGGTCAATTGTAAAAATAACCGCAATTGCTGAAGGAAGAACTAAGAGTAATATTTTCGCGAAAATTTTAATCATTAAAATTGAGCATAAACGAATTCATTTGTTTTGAAATAACCAAAGTATACAACCATTAGAACAAATAAAGCATACGCGCTCCATCGCACTGCAATTGGAAGTTTTAAGTGAAATGATAGATAGGTATCTGTTTTTGATTGCCAGAATTCCATAGTAAGCAAAATTAAAATAAATAAAATGGCCAGTATAAATTCAATTTTATTGTCGCCAAATACGTACCATCCAATTTGCGTGGGACTCACTTGTAAAAAGGATTTTATCATCGTAAATGCATCATGAACAGTGTTTGCATGAAATACAATTACGGTGAAATAAAAGAAATGAAAAGTAATTAGGATGCTGAGGTATTTATAGAAAATTGCTGGAAGCTTTTGTTTGAGTTTTGTTCTAAATGGGGTGAGCAAGTATTCTGTAGTCAGCCCGAATCCATGAAGTATTCCATAGAGAATAAAGGTCCAGGCAGCTCCGTGCCATAGGCCGCTTAAAGTTAGGGTTATCAATATAGCAGAAACTACCCCCCATAGTTTCCAATTTCTAAAATTGAAAGCCAAAGGATTATATACGTATTCGCTGAACCAAGCATACAATGAGATGTGCCACCTTTTCCAGAACGCTGTTAAATTCTGACTAGTAAAAGGACGATTGAAATTTTTGACGAGTTCAAATCCAAAGAGTCGGGCACTTCCGATTGCAATGTCAGAATATCCTGAAAAATCCGCATATATCATAAATACTAAAAAATAGCAACCAATTATAGATTGAAATCCTGTGTGCTCAATGGATGAATCAAAAGTCATGTCAACAAAAAAGGTGAGGCGATCGGCAATGCATACTTTTTTGAATAGGCCCCATGCTATTAATTTGATGCCACTTGTAATTCTGTCGTAGTTAAATTCTTGTGTTTTATGTAGTTGCGGAAGTAAGTTTTGAGATTGTTCAATTGGTCCTGCTAATAGCTTTGGAAAAAAAACGATGTAGAGACTAAATATTCCTATATTTTTTTCCGCTTTAGAAACACCATAATATACATCTAAAGAATAGCCAATGATTTGAAAGGTGTAAAAGGATATTCCAATCGGAATAGCTACGTTTAGTAGAATAGGGGACAAATTTGCTCCCATGGAATTTGCTATTTGGGCTGCAGAGTCAACAAAGAAATTATAATATTTAAATATGCACAGGATCAAAGCACTTGACCAAATTGCAATGTGCAAATACATGCTTTTTTTTGACGAGTCAGCAGTGTTTTCTGACTTGATGGCACAAAAGAAGCTTATGGCTATAGCTAGTGCTAATAGAATGATGAACTTAACGCTTAAAAGAAGATAGAAGCAAACGCTGGCAGCCAGCAATAGTTTCCAACGGTATTTATTGGGTAATAGATAGTATAAAATAAAGATTGTGGGTAAAAAAAGAAGGTAATGTATGGAGTTGAATGCCATTAATTTAATTGTAAAATATTAAGCTATTTTTTTTTCAATTACAGAAATTAAATCGCCAATGTTTTTCAAATTCATTACGTCTCTGAAGTGAAATTTGAAGCCGAATTCTTGCTCAATTTCAGCAATAAAGATTGCATTTGTCATTGATGTCCATTTTTCAATGTCTTTGGCGGTGATATTTGGGGTAACAATGATGCTGCGGTCTTCAAAAATTCGATGCATGATCGGTGTCAGTCTTAAAATAATTTCATTCATTTTATTCTGTTTTTTATCGCAAGTTAATACAATTTAATCAACTGAGAAGAAAGCGCTAATTTTTGTCGATCAATTTTTCCATTCGAATTCGTTGGAAGTTGCTCAATGGTGTATATTATTTCTGGCATTTGGTAATGCGACAATTTCTCTTTAAGGAAAAGCAAGAGGCCATTGTTTTTGTCTTGATAATTTTCAATGACTAAAGAAATAAAATTCATTCCTATACTGTTTTTTTTAACAAACGCAGCTACAAGTTTGTCTGAGCAATATTGTTTAGCAAAATATTCGATTTCATTGAGTTCGACGCGATACCCGTTCACTTTGACTTGCTCATCTATTCTGCCGGCAAACATGTAGTTATTGTTGTTGTTTATATAGCACAAATCGCCTGTTCGATATGCAGTGACATTGTGACCTTGGTGATTAATGTTAATGTATGCAATGTTTGAAAGGGATTCGTCTTTCCAATACTGATTAGAAATTTGTGGTCCGAAAATACATAGCTCGCCTTTTTTTCCCCGTGGTACTTCGATTAAATTTTTATCAAGAATTACTATCCCCATGTTGTTGAGCGGTTTGCCAATTGAAATTATGCCATTGTATGCTTCGCATGACTCTTCATTTACAATGTAGTGTGTCATGTAAACAGTTGCTTCTGTTGGTCCATATGCGTTGATGGCTTTTCCGTTTGGTGTGCATTTAAGCCAATTAAGAATGACTTCTTTGTATAATGCTTCTCCACAGAAAAACGACCATCTGACATCAGGCAAATGGATTTGATTAAAGTAGGGTTTTAAATGGTTGATTACCGAAGGAACCAAATATGCAATAGTGATTTTGTGTGTTACAAGAATTTTATACACTTCAATAAAGGTTGTGTTGTTTTTTGGTACAACAAAAATACTTGCGCCAACCAATAAAGAAAAGATTGTAGGAAGAATTGAAAAATCGAACGTGAGTTCAAACATTTGGATGACTCTATCTTCTTCTATGATTTTGTATTCACTTTTTTGATGGTTTTCAATTAATGATAATAAATTATTGTGTGTGATCGGTACACCTTTGGGTTTTCCAGTAGTTCCGGAAGTGTACATTAAATACAAAATCTGATTCGTATTAACACGAACAGATGATAGGTCGTGTAAATCGCTGACAATGTTTTTAGTGCAAATGAAAACGACTTTATTATTGGATTTTAATTTTAGTTTTCGGATTAATTCACTTTCTTCAGCATACAGCAAAATATCGATCTCAGCATTATCTATTATTGCTTTTATTCGCTCAGTTGGTTGTTTGTTGCTTATTGGTACAAAAGGGCGGCCTGTGCCAATACAGGTCCACATTGAGGCGTAAGTATTGATGTGTTCATCTGTCAATATGCCTATAGATTTTTTGTGTGTGGGTAATTGACTTACTTGCTTTTTGATTCCACTAATTATACCTAAAAACTGATTGTAAGTATAGGTGTTCTTGTTGATGAAGATGGCTGTATTGTTTCCGTTTTTTTTGCAACTATCGATGAAGAGGTCGTATATTCCTTTGGTTTGAAAAGTCATTGAATCAACGAGTTTTTTTTGTGTCTTCAATGGTTTTACAGCAATTTTAATTTATTATTTGTTGGTTCGTCAAAGCGTATTGTTTTTTTTCTGAAACATTTCTTTTAGTTTGTTTCTATCGGTTTTCCCATTCAAATTAAGAGGGAGTTGATCAATTGAAAATATTTTCTCAGGAAACATATATGAAGGAACTTTTTCTTTTAAATAGTCGATTAATTCTCTGTTTGTATGTTTAAAATTTTCTATAACCATGTATATGGAAGGGTGGTTTTCTTTGTTGGTTACAACAAAGGTTGCGAGATTGTGTCCAGGTAGAAAGTTTTTGGCATGAAATTCAATTTCTCCTAATTCGATGCGGTACCCGTTGATTTTTACTTGATGATCAACTCTTCCAACAAACATGTAGTTTCCGTTTTCATTGACAAAACACAAGTCTCCTGTGCGGTAAGCAGTAAGTGAAGCGCTTTCATGTTCAATCTGTATGAATGAAGCCTTGGTTTTTGTTTCGTCCTTCCAGTAGTGGCTAGCTGTTTGTGGTCCGTAAATGCATAGTTCTCCTTTTTCCCCTGCGGGTAATTCCTTTTGATTTTCATCAATGATAATGAATCCCATATCTTTAATGGGTTTTCCAATAGAAATTACACCGTTAAAAGTATCACTTGTAGCTTCTTCCCAAAAATAATTGGTCATATACATGGTTGCTTCCGTTGGTCCGTATGTGTTGAGTATTTTTCCATTTGGAGTGCATTTTGCCCATTCAGATGTTGTTTTGTGGTATAGTGCCTCTCCGCAAAAAAGAGACCATTTTATATCTGGTAAAGAAATTTGCTCGAAATAAGGTTGAAGAAAGTTAATGGCAGATGGTACCATGTATGCCATCGTGATTTTATGATCAATTAATATTTTCAATACTTCCATATACATTAATCCTTCATGGGGAATGACGTATATACACGCTCCTGCACAAAGAGGGAACATGATAGACATTGCTGATAAATCGAAAGTTAGCTCATACATTTGAAGTACGCGGTCGTCTTCGCAGATTTTATAAATTGAACTTTGGTGTATTTTAGCAAGTGCCCATGCATTTTTATGTGAAATTGGAACGCCTTTAGGTTTGCCAGTGCTGCCTGAAGTGAAAAGTAAATAAATAAGATCATCATCATTTATTTTGTGATCGTAATCTTTTTTACACGACAGGTCTGTTTTGGTACAAATAAATTTTATTTTACTCGATAATTTAGATTTTAATTCTAAAATATTGTCATTTTCCTCCGGATAAAGCATGATAGCTATTTCTGCTTCTTCCATTATGGCAATCGCTCTTTCGTTAGGGTGTTTCATGTTGATGGGAACATAAGCAGCGCCAAGGGACATAGCAGACCAAATAGAGGCGTATGTGTTTACGTGTTCATCAGTGTATATTCCAATGAGTTTTGTGTCAATTTCTGATTGAGTAATTTGTTTCTTAATTCCTGATACAATACTTAGAAATTGGGAATATGTGTAGGTGGTGCTATTGATGTGTATAGCAGGGTGTTGTGGAAATTTTTTGCAGCTTTCAATGAATAATTCGAAAATATTGCTGGCAGAAAAGAGTGAGGTCATATAGGGTTTTTGATTTGTAAATATAGAGATAAAACTAATTTTATATTGTTGGAGATTGAAATTATTTGCCAACACGTCGTTTGAACACTACTTGGTTGATAATTATTGATTCGCCTTAATTTTTGTGGCTCCGTGTTTGCATATATTTATCTTGACTAAAAGTATATTCCAATGAACGTTCGCATATTCTTGCCTTTTCTGATTTTTCAACTACTTTGCGGAATTTCGTTTTCCCAAAAAACAGCGGTCTACACCAATGTCGATGCGGTATACAAGAGGGCGACTGATTTATTTGAAAAAGAAAAATACAGTACCGCGCAAAGAGAATTTCAAAAGGTGATTGCGGAGAGTAAAGATCCAAATTCGGAATTGAAAATGAATGCTGAGTTTTATTCGGCGATGTGTGCGTTCAATTTGTTCAACAAAGATGCCGATGAGCTTTTTGTGGGCTTTATGCAAAACAATCCACACTCTCCAAAAATAAAAAGGGCGCGATACTGTTTGGGTATTTACAACTACCGCCAGCAAAATTGGCCAAAAACAGTGCTGTGGCTCGAGCAGGTGAATACGCATGATTTGACAGATTTAGAGCTGCCCGAATTTAATTTCAAGTTGGGTTATGCGTATTTGCAAAAAGGTGACTCCGCAAAGGCGCAAACACAATTTTTTGTGGTGAAAGCAGTGGAATCGGAATACAAAGTTCCGGCGCTATTTTACTATTCTCATTTGGAATATAAAAATGGGAATTTGGAGACGGCTTTGAAGGGTTTTGAGCTTTTGAAAAACGATCGTGATTTTGGCGGCATCGTTCCGTACTACATTACTCAAATCTATTATTTACAAAAACGCTACGAGGATTTGGTCGCTTACGCAACACCTCTTCTCGACAGCGCTAAGCCCACGCGGGCATTGGAAATTGCAAGATTAATTGGTGAAGGGCATTATGGATTGAATAGATATGAACAAGCATTGCCTTACTTGAAACGCTTTGCAGAGGAGTCGGGACAAAGCACAATCAATGATATTTACCAATTGGCTTTTACCAATTACAAGGTGAAAAACTATGAAGCCGCGATTGTTGGTTTTCAAAAGGTAGTCGATAGAGAGACTTCTCTTGGTCAAATGGCGCTGTACTACATTGGTGACGCCTATATGCAAATGGGAAATAAAGAGTCGGCCCGCAGTGCTTTTCGCTTTGCGTCAAAGGCTGATTTTGATCCGATAATTAGCGAAAATTCCACTTTTAATTACGCTAAGCTATCGTATGAATTATCGCTCGACCCCTACCATGAAGCGATTTACGCATTAGAAGATTTTATAAAGCGTTTTCCAAAATCGGAACGCATCGACGACGCGCGTAAATATTTATTGGAAGTATACTTGAATACCAAAGATTACAAGCAAGCGTTGGCGGCCATTGATAAAATTCAAAAAAAGGGACCTGAATTGCAATATGCGTATCAGCGCATCGCTTACTATCAGGCAATAGAGCGTTTTAATGATGAGAAATTAATGGTACAGCGCGGTGCGGTGAAAAGTAACTTCATAGAGGCGATTTACTATTTCAATCGTTCAATGACGTATAATCTTGATCCTAAGATAACTGCGGAATGCCATTATTGGAAAGGTGAGGCGTATTATAAATTGGACAGCTTAGACAAGGCATTGCAATGTTATCAAAGGTTTTTAGCATCACCAGTAGCTGAGCATTTACCAGAGGTGCGCGATGTTTACTACAACATGGGCTACGCTTATTTTACTTTGCAGAATTATCAAAAGGCGGCTGATGCATTTCGTAAGTATATTTCTGAAAACGAAAAAAACAGAGATCGTAAATTAAACGATGCCTACATAAAGACTGCAGATTGTTATTTGCTGACGCGTGGCTATTTTGCTGCCGCTGAATTTTACAACAAGGCGATCTCTTTGTCGCTGCTTAAAACCGATTACGCGTTGTACAACCTGGCGCTGGTTTATGGATTGTTGAAAAAACCCGCGGACAAAGCTGATGCTTTGGCCAACCTGATATACAAGTATCCGCAATCGGTGTATGCTGACGATGCCAAGGTGATGCTGGGTGATACCTATTTTAAAGAAGGCATGTATGATAAGGCAGTTGAGTTTTTCAAAAAAGCAATTCACGACAGTCCCAATAATTCTGAATTGGTTCAGAAGTCTTATGTGCGTATCGGTCTTGTGTATAGAAGCCAGGGAAAAAATGCGGATGCATTGGAAAGTTTTGAAAGTGCCATCAAGGCCAATCCGAGTTCGAGCGAGGTGAAAACAGCTTTGGAGTTGCATAAGGCAACAAGTGCGGAAAGTGGTTCTGCTGACCGCCATGAGCAATTTAGAGCGTCAATTGGTGCTCCGGCTTTGTCTGACTTTGCAAGCGACAGTTTGTTTTTTGATGCCGCAAAAGTGTATTATGATAAAAAGGACTGCACTTCGGCCGTTGCTAAATTCGAAAATTATTTAGAAAAATTTCCAAATGGATTTTTTGCTGTAGATGCCCATTTCCTCAAGGCAGAATGCCAGTTCGATAAAGGAATGTTTGATGCTGCATTGTTGTCATATGAATATGTGCTGTCAAAACCTAAAAGTGAAAACACAGAAGATGCGCTGTACAATGCCGCTGTGATTTATCAAAAACAAAAGAATGGGGCAGAAGCCATAAAGCACTATGTCGCACTGGAGGAGATTTCTCAGGTAGTGTCATATATCTATGATGCGCAGGTAGAGTTGATGCGTGAATACGCTGCTGCAGATAATCATGAGCGCGCCATCGTTTATGCGCAAAAAGTATTGCACAATGAAACGGCAACCGAGAATGTAAAGCAGGAAGCGAACTTGATCTTGGCGCGAAATTACCTTTCGCTTTTCAATTGGGATCAAGCGCGTACGCATTATATGCTGGTAAGCGCTGGAACTGAGAACGAAAGGGCGGTAGAGGCCAAATACGCATTGGCATATATTCTATATGTTCAGCAGCGTTACGATGAGTCTATTAGGGAGATATATGCCTTTGCAAAGAAATTTTCATCGTATAAAAAATGGGTAACGAAAGGTATGTTGCTACTAGCAGATAATTTCGTTGGTAAAAATGATTTGTTTCAAGCGAAGTATGTTTTGAATACGGTCATAGACAATTATAAAGGGGAGGACTTAAAGCAGCAAGCCATAGAGAAACTGCATGCGCTCGAAAAGGCAGTAGTGCCTTTAGATACGATTAAACCTGAGCAGGATATTATTATTGATATGGGTAATGGCGGTACTCCTGTTGCCCCTACCGGCATTGATGTTAAAGGCAATACTCCAACAAATGAAACTGAAAATGAAAATAAGAATAAATAAAGTATTGGTGTTGCTTTTGCTGGCGGGCAGTGCTTTGTCCTCTGCCGCGCAAACACCAGTAACCCAAGTGGAGAACGAAGCTTTGCTTGCTGTTGAACCATCGGAGAAAATATCAGAGAATCCCAGTTTTGAAGATTCGGTGAAGATTCATTCTGATTTAAAGTACGGAATGGTGGAAAGAAAGGCTGCGTCAGTTTTTGTGCCTAAAACCATCAATGCGCCAAAACTTGGTGCCGAAAAAGCGCAAGTGGCTAAGTTGTACAATGGCTTGATGAAGGTGGCGGTGATCGATTTTTCAACTTTGCCAGTGATGGAATTGAGTTATGGTTCAAAGTATTCCAAGGATTATATGTACACAATGAATGCGCGACATTTTGCATCGGACTTAAAAACCACAGCACTTAGTCCAGCGCGAATTACTGAGACAGGAGTGGAATTTTCGGGCAAACGCTTTTTGAAAACGCATACCTTATTTGGTGATTTTAGCTACAATTACAATACTCGTCGGTACTATGGTGCTGCTTTCAATTTACAGGACATCAATCCCGACTTGCTGAAGCAATTTTTTGCCATAGGTCACTTGCAGGTGGGGGCGCAAAGCACGTATCGAAAGGAATCAGATTTACATCATAAAGTAACCTTGGATTACTACAATATATTTGATGCGTTCAATATGCAAGAAAATCGCATCGCGTTGAAGGCCAATGTTCGTCCCACCATTGCTGATTACAAGGGTAATATTGACGCTGCTGTAGACTGGTTCACGTATTCAAACAACAAAGGGTCGCATTCATCAACATTGGTGCAAGTCAGTCCAGGTGTTTTGTTTAAAGGAAGTCGCTACACGGCAAAGCTTGGATTCAACACTTATTTTTTAGGTGAAGATACTAGTGGAGCGCACATTTATCCCTTTGGTGAAGGTGAGTATACCTTAATTAAGGATGTATTTGTAGCATATGCAAAATACAGGGGCTTCTTTGAGCGCTATGATTATTTAAAGCACATTGAAACGAATCCGTTTTTTGGAACATCTGCTGCCCTAACAAACAGTAGTCACCTCAATAATACCTTTGTAGGTTTGCGTGGCAATATCAGCTCGAAAATCAGTTTTAATGCAGGATTTGAATTTGATAAAATTAAAAATTTACCGATGTACATCAATGACAACAATTCATTTGGAAATCGTTTGTTTACAGTCGTAATTGACAATGTAATGATGCTGCGATTTTTTGGGCAATTGACTTGGGAGATGAAAAAAGTGCAGTTGGCAATTAAGGGTGATTACAGAAGCTACACCACGTACAACGAATCGAAAGCTTGGCAATTGCCTGCGTTGGAGCTGGGTTTCTCTGGTAAATATAATTTTCAAGATTTGGTTTTCGCAAAAGTGGATGTGTATTATTTAGGGGATCAATATGCGCGTGGATTATATGAGAATAGTGCTTATTCTGCGATTAAATTGCCTGGCATTGTTGATGTGAATTTTGGCTTGGAATACAAATACAACAAGCGTCTTTCGGCTTTTCTTAATGTGAACAATCTGCTGAATAAGCAGTACCGCCGATGGAATCAATATCCAAGTTATGGCATTAACTTTTTGGGTGGATTTAGCTACGCATTCTAGTTTTTTGCCTCGAATATTTAGGGTGTTGATGTATTGTTAAGGTGGATTTTAAGTTCTGCTCGATAAAAACTACCTGTGTTTCATTTGCGTTGATTTTGCTCGTTCTCCAATATTAATGCAGCTATTTTATCTGCTATGTATTCATTGGCTTTATTGGTTAAATGGCAATAATCTGTAAACACCCAAAAAGGAAGATGGTGCATTTCAGTCAAAGCGATAATGTTTTCATGGGGCCATTTTATTTGATGTAAATCCTTCATAAAGGTGTTCATAGTGTCTTTTCTAAGGTCGCAGTAGTATTGGTAAATCAATCGTTCTGTGCTGTCTAATTGCGTTGGGTTTCTGAGTGATAAATGCGGTTGAATAAAGTGCAGGTGTTTTGTTTTTCGGTGCTCTAAAAAATTGTATTCGTCCATTATTGATTTTCGAAAACTATTTACGGCTGTCGCGCTTGTTATGGTGTCGTTGAGGTAATGCAGTTGGTTTTGTTTGTTTTTTATTTTTGTAACCACTGTTTCTCGATTGGGCTTTTCTTGTAAGGAAATGCTTATGTTGTACTTGGTGCGCAATACGCAGTAAATAACCGCTGAGCGCTGCATCCAAATGAATTGATTGGCGAAGGGGTGTTTTGCTTGTGCTAAATTATGCCAGTATTCCTTCATGATCGAATGGCAATTCTTACCTGCTGCGATGTAGCTGGGGTCGTTCTGTCCATCCATTGAAATGACCCAATCAAATTGGTGTTTTGTCAGCATTTTTTTTGCTTTTTCAAAAGACTGCCATGTGGCGTGACCGGATACTGCGGCGTTGAAAACTTTGAAATGCACTTTGTTGTTGGTATTGAGTTTTTTTTCAAGATATCCATCAATCGCTGTAGCCTTTTGATGGTCTTTTAATTCAGATAGAGTGAAGTAATCTCCGTCTTTACTGGCGCCAGTGCCAAGCATTGCAGATCCACCTGACAATAGAACCCACAATTCACCTTTTTGTTTTAAAGGCATTTTAATGTCGTTTGTGTTGACTCGGCATCCTTCTTCATTGAATGATGCGCTTTGGTCTTGAAAAAGATATCCGGGCTGGTTGTCCCATAGTAAAATTGAGTCGCTGCGCCACATTCCCAATGTTTGTTTGGCAAAAGATGTGCCGTGTGGCGCATAGTACAAATATGTGCCTATTCTGCATACTCCTTCTAATACTAAGAGAAAGGCCATGGTAATTAAAGTTGTTCTCAGGCTTGTCCTGACTATTTTTTTTGCTTTTTGGAAATTCATTGCACGTGGTGAGAGCCAAAAGTAATTAAAAACTATACAAGGTAATTTTATTGGTGCTTAATTTGAAATTCATGGGCTGAAAATGAGGCTCTTGGCAAGGTGAAAAGAGGGTGTCTGGCAGGATGTTAATTCTTTGTTGAAAAATCCTTTGAATATGCAGGAATTTCACGTGATTTAGCCATTCAAATGTGGTATATTCGCAACACTAAAATAAATCTTGTTAGATGAGTACAGCAGACAATTCATATTCAGCGGATAGTATCCAGGTATTAGAAGGCTTAGAGGCGGTTAGAAAAAGACCTGCCATGTATATTGGTGACACAGGGGTGAAGGGATTTCACCATTTGGTATATGAAGTTGTTGACAACTCTATTGATGAGGCGTTGGCGGGTCATTGTAATGACATTCATGTTACCATTAATCCAAACAACTCCATTACGGTAATAGATAACGGAAGAGGTATTCCAACAGCGCACCATACGAAAGAAAATAAATCGGCTCTCGAAGTAGTAATGACTGTTTTGCATGCTGGTGGTAAATTTGATAAAGATTCCTACAAGGTTTCTGGAGGTTTGCATGGTGTAGGTGTTTCTTGTGTGAATGCTCTTTCTATTGATTTGAAGGTGCGTGTATATAGAGAAGGTAAAGTATTTCAACAAGAATATTCTTGCGGAAAACCAAAATACGACGTGAAGGTAGTGGGTGAAGCCACTAATACTGGTACAGAGGTAACTTTTTTGCCTGATGCAACTATCTTTACCGAGACGGTGTATTCATACGATATCATCGCTACGAGAATGCGCGAATTGGCGTATTTGAACAAAGGCATCAAGATCACTTTGTTGGATGCGAGAGAGGAAGAAAAAGATGAAAAAGGAGAATTGCGCACAGATGTATTTTATTCTGAAAGAGGTTTGCCAGAGTTCATTGAGTACTTGGATGCAGCCAGAGAGAAATTGATTCAAGATGTGATTTATTTTGAGGGCGAAAGAAACGGTATTCCTGTTGAAGTTGCCATGCAATACAATACCTCTTATACAGAGAACATTCATTCGTATGTGAACAATATCAACACCCACGAAGGAGGAACGCATTTGGCGGGCTTCAGAAGAGGTTTAACAAGAACATTGAAGACCTATGCTGATAAATCTGGCTTGCTTTCCAAATTGAAATTTGAAATTAGTGGTGACGACTTCCGTGAGGGCTTGATTGCTGTGATTTCAGTTAAAGTGCAAGAGCCTCAGTTTGAGGGGCAAACGAAAACAAAATTAGGCAACAAGGAAGTTGCTGGTCCAGTGGATCAGGCTGTAAGTGAGATGTTGGCCAACTACTTGGAAGAACATCCAAATGAGGCTTCTATCATTGTAAGCAAAGTGATATTGGCTGCGCAAGCACGTGTTGCGGCGAACAAAGCCCGCGAAATGGTGCAGCGCAAGAGCGTTTTGTCGGGAGGCGGGTTGCCAGGTAAACTGTCCGACTGTTCTGAAAAAGATCCATCAAAATGTGAAATCTACCTTGTCGAAGGGGATTCTGCAGGTGGTACAGCGAAATCAGGCAGAGACCGTCGTTTTCAAGCGATCTTGCCTCTGAGAGGTAAAATTCTCAACGTGGAGAAAGCCATGCAGCACAAGATTTTTGAAAACGAAGAGATCAAAAATGTATATACCGTTTTAGGTGTTACTGTGGGTACTGAAGAGGATTCGAAAGCTTTGAATCTTGTGAAATTAAGATACCATAAAGTAGTCATCATGTGTGATGCCGACGTCGATGGTTCTCACATTGCTACCTTAATTCTTACTTTTTTCTTTCGCTATATGAAAGAAATGATTGAGCAGGGATACATATATATTGCTACTCCTCCGCTTTATTTGGTGAAGAAAGGTAAAACAGAAAGATACTGTTGGAATGAAGCGCAGCGCGAAGAAATTGTTAAAGAATTAACAGGTGGTGGAAAGGAAAGCGGAGTGAATATTCAACGTTACAAAGGTTTGGGAGAGATGAATGCGGATCAGTTGTGGGAAACTACAATGAAACCGGAAAATAGAACCTTGCGTCAAATCACGATTGAAAATGCAGTAGAGGCCGATCGTACCTTTGCTATGTTGATGGGCGATGAAGTTCCTCCTAGAAGAGAGTTTATTGAGGCTAACGCCAAGTATGCTAATATTGATGCGTGATGCATTGATTTTTTTGCAATAGTCATTCAAAAAGGCATGCTCACCAGCAGGCCTTTTTGCTTTTAGGTATTTGTGAGGTGGAGGCGCGTGTTTTTCACTGCGCCGTTGAAGCGTAATTTGCAGGAACTTCACTTTTTTCCCTAATGTTTTGCCGATTTTGTAAAAAATCACGTACGTTTGTTATCTACGTTGAAACAATAACAATTTAAATTTAGAGATATGAAAATTACTGTAGTAGGTGCAGGAAATGTAGGCGCAACTTGTGCCAATGTTATCGCACACAAAGAATTGGCCAATGAAGTGGTCCTTTTGGATATTAAAGAAGGAACTGCTGAAGGGAAATCATTGGACATGTGGCAAACTGCGCCAATAAACATGTATGATTCAAAAATCACTGGGTCTACAAATGATTATTCTAAAACAGCAAATTCAGAGGTAGTAGTTATTACGTCGGGTTTGCCTAGAAAACCGGGTATGACTCGTGACGACTTGATCGCTACGAACGCGGGAATCGTTAAATCGGTAACAGAAAACATCATCAAGTATTCTCCAAATGCTATTATTATCGTTGTGTCTAATCCTTTAGACGTGATGACTTACTGTGCTTTCTTGGCGTCAAAAGCGCCTAAAACAAGAGTGATGGGTATGGCTGGTATTTTGGATACTGCTAGATACAAAGCATTTTTAGCAACAGAGCTTAATGTTTCGCCTAAAGATATTCAAGCGATATTGATGGGGGGTCATGGTGATACAATGGTGCCGCTTCCTAGATACACAACAGTTGGAGGTATTCCTGTAACAGAATTGGTTGCTAAAGATAAATTGGACGCGATCGTTGACAGAACAAAGAAAGGTGGGGGTGAGTTGGTTAACTTAATGGGTACTTCTGCTTGGTATGCTCCAGGTGCTGCTGCTGCTCAAATGGTTGAGGCAATTGTAAGGGATCAAAAAAGAGTTTTTCCAGTTTGCGCTTGGTTAGAAGGTGAATATGGCTTGAAGAATATCTTCTTGGGTGTTCCGGTAATCTTGGGTAAAAATGGAATTGAAAAAATCATTGAATTGCAATTGACTGCTGACGAAAAGAAATTGTTAGAAGATTCAGCTGTTGCCGTTAAAGAGGTAATGGATGTATTGGATAAAATGGAAAAAGTAGCATAATACATATTATGGTTGATTGAAAAGACTGCCTACTTTAGGCGGTCTTTTTTTTTAACCCAACAATTAGTGCAATTATTAGCGTTCTATCTTAAAAACCAAAAATGACAAACCTAAGTCCCCGTTCAAGAATATACCATTTAATTGAGGAGAAAGCTTTTTTAAAGCAAAAGGTATATAGCAATACCCTGCATTCATTTGTGGCGCTTAATGATGGTTTAAAAGAGATATACAGTGACTTGCACAAAAGATTTCATCAGCCTGACAAAGGAGTGTTCTTGGATATGAAAAAACATGGAGAGTTTGAGGTTAGAGTGAAAATTGCGGGTGACACTATTGTATTTATGATGCATACCAATATTTTCGACTTCGATAGAAGCAATCCCATTTACAAGACCTCTTACATTTCTGACGATGTATCTCGTGCTTACTGCGGAATAATAAACGTTTACAATTTTCTTTCTGATTCATTTAAATACAATAGAATCAATGATTTGGGTTATTTGATTGCGCGAATTTTCATTAATAAGGACCATCATTTTTTTGTAGAGGGAAAGCGACAGCTGGGGTACTTGTACAATGATTTTTCAGTATTGGAATTCAACAAAGAAAACGCGATAGCGGTAGTGGAGTCCATTATTTTGTATTGCGTTGGCTTTGATTTATTGACTCCGCCATTTTCTGAAATCAGTATGGTTCGCGTCAACGAAATGCAGGAGGCTAGCCAGAACATGAACGTTTCAACAGGGAAGCGACTGGGTTTTAAATTCAATAGCGAAGGGGATGAACTTTGATTTTGGAAATAAATCTACATTTTTCTGAAAAAAACTAGGTTTGATATTTTGTGGATCTAAAAATTAGTGTACCTTTGCTCTCCCTTTTTAAAACAAGGGAACTTTATGGCCCGTTCGTCTAGGGGTTAGGACGGCAGATTTTCATTCTGTTAACAGGGGTTCGATTCCCCTACGGGCTACAATAATTTCACTTTAACTTTGGTTAAGGTGAAATAAGAGAAGAGAATAAGAAATTTTTGATTTAGAAATTATGGCAAACCACGCATCGTCGAAAAAAAGAATCAGGTCTAACGAGGCCAAACGTGAACGCAACAAGTATTACCACAAAACGACGCGTAATGCGTTGAAAAAGGTGAGAGAAACTTCTGATAAAACTGAAATCACTGAAGGAACTCCAAAAGTGATCAGCATGATTGATAAACTTGCTAAGAGAAATATCATTTCTAAAAATAAAGCTGCGAACTTGAAATCGCAATTGATGAAGAAAGCGGCAGCGCTTTAGTCAAAAAAAAATTAGTAAATTAGGCCCTCTCGATTCTTCGGGAGGGCCTAATTATTTTATACATGTTGCCTCAAGATTATATTGCAAGAAACACGATCAAAGATTGGTCGGAGCAAGACCGTCCGCGAGAAAAATTACTACAAACAGGCCGAAAGAGTCTATCGGATGCGGAGTTGTTGGCCATTGTTTTAGGATCTGGTAGTAACAACGAAAGCGCACTCTCTCTTGCCCAAAGAATTATGGCTGCGGCCAATAACAACCTTTCTTCGCTGTCGCTGGTGACATACAATGATTTGCTGCGTTTCAAAGGAGTGGGGCCAGCGAAGGCAGTAAATATTTTGGCAGTGCTCGAAATAGCATCGCGCATCAACAATACTGAATTGGGCGATATTGTGCAGATATCCTGCAGTGTAGATATTTATAAATTGATGAAAAAAGATTTTGCAGAATTGCCAGTGGAAGAATTTTGGTTATTGTTGCTCAATACTGCCAATCGTGTGATCAAAAAGCACCGAATTGCCATTGGTGGTGTATCAGGTGTGGTGGCTGATATTAAAGTGATTCTAAAGACGGCATTGGATTACAGCGCATCAGCGATTGTAGTTGCGCACAATCATCCTTCAGGAAATGCTGTGGCGAGCAAACAAGATATTGAATTGACGCAAAGACTGAAGGATGCGGCAAAGTTGATGGATATCACCTTGTTGGATCATCTTATTTTTTGCGGTGGAAATTATGTCAGTTTTGCCGACGATGGAATTTTATAACGCAGAACGAATGTTGAGTGCGAGAGCACTGAATTCATCTTTAGTCATTTGTATCCTTTGATTCGAAAAATTCAAATCGCCCACATCGTTAATCGGCACAAGATGAATATGCGCGTGTGGTACTTCTAAGCCTATCACAGCAATGCCAATTCTAATGCAGGGTACACAATGTTCAATGGCTTTGGCTATTTTTTTTGCAAATAGATGAAACTCCGCCAAAAGCGCATCATCTAAGTCGTAGATGTAATCTATTTGTTTTTTTGGCACCACCAAAGTATGTCCCTGTTGTAAGGGATTCACATCAAGAAAGGCTATGAAATCTTCGTTTTCTGCAATTTTAAAACAGGGGATTTCACCTTGAATAATTCTTGTAAAAATAGATGGTGTCAACTAACGATTGATTTTTACGATTTCAAACTCCATCTCGCCTGTAGGTACTTTGATGGTTGTTTTGTCTTTCACCTTTTTTCCCAAAAGACCTTTGCCAATTGGCGAATTAACGGAGATTTTTCCGGATTTAAAATCGGCTTCGTTTTCAGCTACAATTGTATATTGCATTTCCGCTTTTGTTTTGGTGTTGCGTATGGTTACTGTTGACAATATAAAAACCTTTGAAGTGTCAATTTTTGATTCATCAATAAGTCTTGCGTTGCCAAGATCGCTTTCAAGTTTGTTGATTTTAACTTCCAACAATCCCTGTGCTTCTTTCGCAGCGTCGTATTCTGCATTTTCAGATAGGTCGCCCTTGTCTCTTGCTTCTGCGATTTGCTGTGATAATTTTTTACGTTCCGATGTTTTCAGATGGTGCAATTCATCCTTTAGTTTTTTCAACCCTTCCTCAGTAAAATAAATCATGTCCGACATAATGGTGCTTTTAAAACGTTGTAAAAATAAAAAGAATCCCAATTGCGAGGGATCCTGTTCCAAGAAACCAAAATTACAAAAATAATTTGAAAGCTAAAAAGGAAACAAGTGATTGAAATCAAAAACTAATTCTAGCGCCAAAGCTGTGTGTTCCGGAAAAAGGACTCGTATCGCGATACCCGTAATCAAAGGCGAAAACTGTTTTTTCTTTGTAGGGAATTTCAATAGAGAATCCAGCTGTGGGTCCTGTTAATGCTGTAGATCTCGTGTTGATATTGAAAATACCTTCTTCGTAGGCAAAGCCGGTGCGCAGCATTAAATATTTTTTGAATCGATATTCTAAGCCCAAACAATATTGATCTTTCATAAAGGCATTGGAAACGAAGGTCGCTTGCGCCAGCAATTGATGGTGCGTGGCGATGTCAAAACGGTAGTGTGCACCAATATTCATTAAGAGAGGAAGTTCAAAGGCTTGCGAGCGCGACTCCAGTGAAACCATTTGACGGTCGGCACTAAACATTGCTTTTACAGAGAGGCCATCTCCGCCATAACTCATTTTTGGCCCCACATTTTTCAAAGCAATGCCGAAACCAATGTTTTTTTTCTTTCCAGCAAGGTATTGTATGCCTGCATCAATGGCAACGCCAATCCCCTGTATGTTGGCAACGGCTTCAGAGATAACGCGTAAGGTGACTCCGCCCGAAATGCTATTTGTGAATTGCCGAGCGTACGATCCCCCTACATTTACGAATTGCGGACTGTATGTGCCAATGCCACCTTCTGGCAAATCCACTGTCGTGATTTGAATGTTGCCCATGCTGAATGACATGATGCCGAAGGAGAGAAAGTTTTTCTTCCCTAATTTTTGACTGAAGCCAAAGGTGTTGATGTTAATGTCAGTTCCAGTAAGCCAGCTGGTTCTGCAAAAAATAAGTTCTGTTCCCTTTGTTTTGGTGAGCCCTGCTATATTTATGAATTGCGATTCCAATCCTTCCACAGATGATGTGTTCGCATTGGCAAGGGCCGATGAACGGGCGTAAGGGTTGATGAGTAGTTGTGTTGCGCCAGCTTCACCCGCACGCGCGCCATTGCCTGCAAAAACGTTGCTGTTTAGCACTAAAAAGCATCCTATGTAATACAGTGTCTTCATTAAAAAGTACTCAAGTCGGTTTGTCTCATTACGCCGAACCATTTCAATATTTTTTCACCAACACCTTCCACTTCTACATGCACGATGTAGAGTCCAGAGGCAATAGGGATACCGGAATCGTTGTCTAAATTCCATTCTACGTTTGTGGTGCTTTTATCGTCTTTGTGAATGGTTTTAACGATGGTTCCATTTAACGCGAAAATGCGGATTTTACATTTGTCGGGAAGGTTTACAATTTTCACTATTCTATCGAGTTGTCGCTGCTCATAGGCCGAGTAACCGTAGTAGGGATTGGGTACAATATTGATTTTGTTCAGTGCGAATTTCGCGGCATTGGGATCACTTGTAACGGCTTTAATGTCGGCGGTATTAAAAGTAAATTCTGGCAAAGGTTCAGTGTTTCCAAAAGAAGCATAAGGTTTCGCAACACGCAGCTGAATGGTTACATTAGAAGGAATATAGCCAAATACCTCATTGGCCAGTGGGTAAGCGAAAACCCATTCAATGTCTTTAATTGCTTTGGTTTTTTCATTGATATTGTTGGCCATTAGTTTGGTGCGCACAAATTCTCCTTTGTCATACAATGGAACATCTTTACCGTCTTGAAAAACAAAGATCGAATGCATGCCGCCAAAAAGAACATCGGTAATTTTGAACGTGTCAATTTTGGTGTTAAAATCGTTGCTCGTCGGATTCCATTTCATATCTCTGCCGTGATTGCTAATGAGACTGGAGTTTTCACCAAATGCCATGTTTAGGCGATGGCCATTTTCAATATTGATGGCGTAGCCCGGAAACCAGCCCATGCCAATGGTTCCTGAGTTGTCTGCATTGCCTTTTTTGTCAACTGAAGCAGATTGTCGCAAATCGAGTTTGCCAGCTCCTCCTTCGCTGATTCCTGAACTGTCACACATCTCTAGTACCGGACAGCGGGTCCATTTTGAGGTGTCGGCAGTGATGACAATATCCACCGACATTAAGTTGCTGATGCGATTTTGTGTGAGTGATATCGTCCAGTTCCAAGCTGGCCCGCATTTGTCGTGAGATGATAAGCGGTAGGGCGCGATGATGCCGTCGAGTATTTTCTCGTAATCCTGATTGATGTCTATTTTATTGCTTTTATTGGTTCCCGGACTCTCATCATCGTCGCCTGCTCCTGATTTGATCCAGTCTTGAAAGTTTAAAGCGCCGTCCAAATCTTTGACTCCGCTCAGCCAGTTAATACCTTTTCCATCTTTACCGAAAGACATTGCCGCTCCAACATACCCATTGTTGAGGGCTTTTGTGTCAGCAGGTCCATAACTTTGAAGAGCGGTAATCGACAAGCCCCATTTCTTGATGATTTGCTCGTTCGCTGCCGCGATTGTTTTCTCGGCATACACGGTGTCTTTTTTTTCGTTGTAAATGAGCATCCAATAAGCGTCTTTGAGATCATTGGGTGTGATGGTGTCAAGGATTTTGAAAGTGAAATTGCCATCAGGCACCATCAAAGGATCGATAACTTTGATGTTGACAGGTGCTCCATCGTTGGCATACGTGATAGCTGAAGCGCTATTGTTGGCCAATATTTCTGCAATGGTTTCTGCTGATAAATTGATGAATTCTTTTCCATGTCCTTTTCCTTGTGTTCGCGTGAGTTTGGGCTGCATTCCATAGCTTCCATTGACTTGTGTGCCGCCGAGCTCGGACATTGGATTGTGCGGCATGGCTTGGTATACTTTTACATTTCGGCGACCAGCTTTGTAGGGTTTTTTCTGTCCATCAAAAGAGGTGGGGTCACTAAAAGTGAATTTTTTAAATTCATTGTACCCATAGGCAACTGCCATATAATAGTATTGTTTGTGGTTTACGAGTCTATCATCACCATTGGCAAACATGTCTTTTTCAATTTTAAAACTGTGCACAATGCCTTTGTCTTCTCCTTTGGCCATTTCAATCGGGACGAGGGCGCCAAGGGATTCGTCTTGGTTGTAATTGATGATTTGAGAAACCCCGTCGGCAAGGTCGGATTGCGCTACGAGTCGAGCTTTTGAAGGGTCGTTCAACTCAGAAGCAGATACTGAAGCACTTTGCAATTGGAAAATTTGGTATCCTTGAAAACGATAAAGTGAGTCGTAATTTTTGGTGCCTGAAGCATCGATTAAAGGATCGAATTCGGTGTATTTTTCAAGGTAATTATTGGAAGACACCTTATTTTCCAGGGAGAGAATTAGGCTGTTCTCCATTTCTTGAATGTTTAATTCGGGGGCATCTGGCCCATTCAATACTTTAAAACAATTGTCGAAAAGAGCTTGTGCCTTGTCGTCAGCCTCCTTTACTTTTTCAACAGAAGCCCATGCTGATGCGCCTTGCTGCGCGCGTGCCCATACTGCACCAACTGTAATTTTATTTACTTGACCTGACTGAAGTGTAAATGGACCCGCTGAATGAATGAAACGTAAGTCTGCGGGAATATCGTTTTCAGTGATTTGTGACCAAGCGCCATAAGCACCAAATTGAGTGGCATCGCTGTTGTCGGGAAAGGCAAAATTGGTGTTGACGCCATTCGTATTTCCTCCTGATGGCCAGCCATTTCCTTTGTATTGCAGATGTGTGCCGTCTTTCCAAACATTTTTTAAATAGCTGTAAAAATGTGTGGCGTTTTGTGGATTGCCCATGTCGGTCATGTCGTTGCGGTAGTACATGTAATTTGACATGATGATCAATTCTCCGGGTTCGTCAATAGCGCCGTCCCTGTCGTTGTCGATGCCATCGTTGTCATCAGCCTTTGGTCCTTGAAAAAAATCGATACCGATGGCTGGAGGTGTTTGCCCGTATCCGGCGCTGCCTTGGTCAGCAGCGTCATTGTCATCAGCGTTGTAGCAGTAACCCAATCCGCGTGAAACATCACAACCAATGTAGTCGTCGTGTGGTCCGCCTAAATCAGGATCTACCCATTGGCCGAAATACGTGTTTTTCATTGAAAAACTCGACTTGTTTTCAATTTCATAATTGTAGAAAGTCATGTTGTTGATTTCATCATTGGTGCTGAATGCAAATGCTTGCGCTTTCACCTGTAAACCAATTGACTGCCCGCCGGTTTCGGTGTGAATACTGCCTACGTCGTTGAAAATCCACCAAATGGTTTCGTCACCGTAAAGGTAACTGCCGTCGCAACCTGACTGTCCGCTGAGGTCATAGTTGGGGTAGTCTCCTTTTGCAGGATTGTAAATATTGTCACCATCGGCATCGTGAAAAGGTGCTAAAAAATAATCTTGTCCTAAAGCTGTGCTGCCGTGCGCAGGCCAGTTCAAAACGGATTCAGGAATGTTTGGATTGAGGCCAGCAGCATAAGCTGCAGCGAAGTCTTCTACTTCTTTTCTTTTGACTTGATAGTGTTTGTCGTATAGCAGGCAAGTTGATCTGTCGGTACTCCCCGTTGTTTTGCTTACTGGGCCAGGCCAAAAATCATTTCCCGCTTGGCGATAGGTCATTGCCGCCACTTTTAAATTGCCGTTTTGATCCGTTCCACCAATCCAAAGTGCACCTGCAAATAGGGAGCTTACGCCGCCGTTTTTTGGAATTTCATACTGTGCTGTTTTATTGAGGTCCCACCACATGTCGCCCCCGCCCAATATGCGGGCGCGCACGTTGTTTAGGCTTAGGTCAATTTCACTGGTTGCTGGATCGCAGTCGGCAGCGCGGTATTCGCTAGCAGCGGGTGCGTTGGTGGTGGTGATACCTACGCTTTCTCTTGCCCACGAAGGAGTGCTCAGCGTTAAAGCAAAAATCAAAAAGAGATATGTAATGCTGCTGTGCTTCATGTTAAAAATTATAGATCGCCCCCAATTTGATAATGCGCGGTAAACTGTAGTTGTATGGACTGTTAACTGCAATCGCATACAAATCAATAAAGGATTGTGGGTTTGTTTTGGCATTGATTTCTTGTTGAGAAACGGCCGCTGTTAAAAAACCATCGTCATTGGGATTGCCTGTGTAAGAGTATACATTGACTACATTTCGTGTGTCGAGTAAATTGTTCACCGATAAATAGATGTTAAGTACCGTGATTTTTTTCTTGTCTTCGTCATTCCCAAATTTAATGACCACATTTTTATCAACGCGGGTATCAATTCTAAAGGTCCACGCTAAGTTGGAGCCATTGATTTGTCCGCTCAACGTTCTGCCCTGGCTTTTTGAGAGCGCTAGGTCTTCAGTAATATTAGATTGACGAGAATAAGGAGTTCCTGATCCAGTTCGCAGCAAGAAGTTGATGCCAAAACCTGCGAGTATTTTTCGTCCCCATGATGGACCTTCATATGTTTTTCCACGACCGTAGCGGTAATCTACTTCCACGTTGAGATTGTGTCGGCGGTCAAAATCTAATGGTAGTATTGTGCGTAAGTTGGGAGACCCTGAGTTCAAAATATTCAAACTGCTGTAAGTTGAGCTACCTGTACCTTCGGCAAACTGTAAGGTGTAATTCGCTCCCATTTTAATGTTGTTGATTCGGCGCAGATCGTAGCTCACCGACAAACCTTTTACGGTTCCAAAATCCTGATTTTGAAAAGTCATGTAGTTCACCGGATAGGCGTATCTGATAGCAGTGAGTTGCACCATGTCTTTGATTTCACGGTAAAAAGCGGAGATATTGATGGCTGATAATTTGGACAGGGTTTGCACAAATCCCAATTCGTAATCGGTGGTTTTTTGCAGTTTTAAATTGGGGTTGTTTACCAAACCTCCAACCGAATTTTCCATAAACAAATAATTTAGTGGATTGTTGGTCGACACTCCATCTACAGGTCTTTGCGCTAAAATATCGTAGTGCGCATAAAACATTGCTTCTGTGGAAATAGGGAAGGACAATGAGATGCGCGGTAACACTGCGAATTGCGCTTCGTATTTTTGGAAAGATCCAGCAAAATCGAAATCGCTGGATTTTACATTCGACTTTGGATTGACGAGGTAAGGAGTTATTGTTCCGGTAGCAGTTGACGATGCAATTACGGCAGGGTCATTTACGGCCGTTCCTTGGGCATTGTACCATTTGTTATTTTCGTCACGAAAACCTGTTGCTGTTTTTACAGCAGCATTTTGGTCGGCAATGTATACTTTGTAATCGTCGCCTACGCTGTTGGGAATAATTATGCCTTCGCTGCGTGCTTCTTTTGCTGATTTAATGGGGTATAATGAGTATAAGTCTTTTGGCACCATTTGATTGGCGTCGTAGCGCTCAATGCGCAATCCGACATTGAAAATAATGTCGCCAAATGTGAATTTGTCTTGTAGGTAACCCGCCATGTATACGGGTTGGAAACCAGGCATATTGCGCAGCAAAGCATTGTTGTTGTCGCGTTGGTTGAAGAAGTTTCCGAAAGAGATGCTGTTGCTTAATGTATTTCCAAGATAGTCGTAACCGATGGTGCTGTATAAACTATTGTTTCCAGTTTGCAGAAGTTCCCCAGCGTTGAACATGCTCAGTGATAAATCTTTTGGAGTAAGGTGATCGCTGTCAACAAAATCAGTCACTGCAGCGCCTGTTGCACTGCGCACATTTTCAAAAAAACCATTGATCACTTGTCCGTTGTTGGCATCAATGGTGGGCACATAAAGTTGGTTGTAGTTTACGGTGTCGCCTGCAATGATGGGATGGTTTTTGTCGAGTTCACTGTTTTTGGCGTTCGCCAATTGGCGGGCAAGCGTCCAAAGTCCCATTGGTGAAATGGAATAGTAGCGCTCAATGCGCTGTTCGTATTCAAAACCTACATTGACTTCGTGGTGCTGAATGTCGGCGAAAATGCTTCCTGTAAATCGAAACTGGTCGTCTTGTAATTTGTAATAGCCATTGGATTGTCGTCCGGTGTTGAACCAAATGTCGTACACATGTTGCGGTCTGTCGCCATTGAGCAGAGCGCCGCCTTTTTGCACTTGGGCATAGTTCTCGTAATTGCCAGCGACAAAGTCTTTATAAAATTCGTAGTACTGTTGCGTGTATCGCGATGCGGTGGCGTTGTTGCCAGTGTTTAGCAGCTCAAAGCGCTTGTCGGTCCAACCCTGTAAGTAGTTTTTCGCGCCATTTGCTCCAGTGGAGTCAAAGGCATAGGTTTTTTCTTTGGTGGTTTTGAACTGGCCAATATAGCCGTAATCAAAAATATTTTTGCCGTGACTGTCGTCTTCGGAAGTGCTTTGCACTTGGTCGTAATCTACTTGTAAGGTGTAGTAAACGTTTTTAATTTTTGGTTTTTTATCATCTGGCGCCAAGTCTTCGTCTTGAACGCCTATTTTTTGGGTCATGCGCGCGTAAACCCTCCAATTGAAACTGGTATTCATTGGGTTGTTTTCGTAGTTGAGCAGTGAGTATCGTTGTTCGGTAGTGTGGTTGTTGGTATAGTTTACATATCCTCCAATTGTAAAGGTCAGTCTTTTGCTGGGTTTTATATCAAGTTTCGTGTTCACCACAAATCCTTTTGAAGCACTGTTGGGGTGTGCCTTGTTCCACTGCAAGTCTTTGGCAGTAAGTAATTCGGCGCGACGAATGGTGCCTTGTCCGGTGGGTGATGGCGCCAAAGGATTTTGTTGCAAAGAGGCAAAAACATCATCTTCCACAGTCCAAACACCAACTGCTGACGGGTTTTGGTCTTGCATGTAATGGCCTTGTCCGAGTATGGAATAACCAATAAATAAGGGTGTTTTTTTTGATTTGTAAAGCGGACCTAAGAAAAAGAATTCAGCGGTACTGTTGTTGTATCCATCTAAAAATTTAGAGCTCTCGAAGTTGATGCCATGCTCGTGTTTGCGCGTTGGTCCTTTGGTGGTTACCAAAACTAATCCTCCAGTGGCGTCGCCGTAGCGTGCAGGAAATCCGCCAGTGATCACAGTAATTTGCTCCAAGCCTAATTTGGGCAGGTCAATGGCTCCGCGCAACTTGATTCCATCAATAAAATATAGGGTTCCGTTGGCGCGCGAACCACGAATGTTGAGGTCATTGCTACCGTTGTCTTCCATGTAAACACCTGCGGTAGTAGAAGCTATTGCTGCCACATTATTGAGTGGTGATTTAATAATGTCTTCGGCAGTTTTGGTGCTGCCCGATTTAAAGTCGGGATCGATGAGTGGTACTTTATATTTTTTTATGACAATGGCATCAATGGTGACCGCTTTTTTCAGCACAACATCTAAAAAAGTGATTTTTTCAATCATGATTTGAAGTCCTTCGGTACTTTCGCTCTGAAGTCCAAGGTAGGTGGTTAGTACATCGTAGTTCCCTGGATTCAATGGTTTTATGGTGTATTCACCTTTTTCATTGCTTTGTGTAGAGGAAACACTTTCTCCATTTTTTTGAATGGTGATAGTGGCATAGGCCAAGGGATTTCCTACTTCGTCTTTCACTGTTCCCTTTAGTGTACCTGTTTGTGCTTGCGCAGCGATGGGCAGTAAAAGGAAAATTAAAAAGCGAAACAGTTTTGTGGCCATTAGGGCGCTGATTATTGATTTTATCAGCGTCAAATATAATAAAATGCCTTAGGCTTTGAAAAGAATTTACTGTGCACCGAAAATCGTGATGTATCCAGTTTTACTGTAATCGTTAATGGATATGATGTAGTAATAAGTGCCATTTGCCACCAGTTGTTGAGTGCTGCTGTTTTTTCCATCCCAGCATTCACCGTAGGTATTGCTTTTGTACATCAGTACTCCCCATCGGTCGTAAATTTTAACCGTAACACACTTTTCAAATTCGTCTTTTACCGATACACTAAAGCATTCGTTTAGTCCATCGTTATTAAGTGTTAAAACATTTCCATTAGTGATGTTCACGGCCTCTGCAATGTCTTTTATGTTTAGGGGAACTGACATGGTATCACTGCACAAACCATTGTTGGTGACGATGAGTTGTGTGATCACATTTTTGCCGAAGGGGTAGGTGTGTTGAGGCATTTTTTCAGTTGAGCTGCCTCCGTCGCCATAGATCCACAATTGGCTATCGGCATTTATTGAAGTGTTTGTGAATTCACTGCGATAGCCTTCGCAACCTGGTGTTTGTTTAATTACTGTGAATTCAGCTTTAGGAACAATATTAAGGGATATTTGAAATGAAGCTGTGTCGGTACAATGGTAGGAATCTGTAACTGCTACATAATAGGTAGTGGGCGCTGATGGTTGTGCCCAGGGTTTTGATGAGTTGCTATCGTTTAAGCTTTCAGTTGGCCACCAATGGTACTTTACTCCACCGCTTGCGAACATATGAATACTGCTTCCTTCGCAGATTAAGGTGTTGCTTAAAGTTTGAATGACTGGCAAGTGATGCACTGCAATGGCAATGCTGTCAGCTTTTTTACAACCTTTTGAATCGGTTACGACTAAAGCATAGATGGTGTTTTGTTTTGGAAAAGCGAAGGGATTGGCAATCGTTGCGGATGACAAAGTGAGGGCAGGACTCCATAAATATTGGGTACCTCCTGTCGCATGAAATTGAATACTATCTCTAATGCACAATCCACTGTCTAATCCTGCATTGGCGGGTGGCAGCGGGTTCACGATGATCTCCACACTGTCTTTGTTGACGCAAGAAAACTGGTCGGTTCCACTAACGGTATAGAAACCTGTTTTTTTGGGAAACACTTTAGGTGCTGCGCTGTCCGCATGGTCGATATTGTTGTATGGACTCCATAGATATTTTAAAGCCCCGCTGGCGTGTAGTTGAATGCTGTCGCCAAAACAAATTTCAGCAGCTTGACCTGCGTCAACGGTGGGGAGTTGATGCACTAGAACGACAATAGAATCAAGCCCAACACAGGTGTCGCTTTGGGTGTGCAAGTAGTAGGTAGTAGTGTTTGCGGGGCTTACCATTGGGTTTGCAATGTGTGCATCGCTCAGTCCCTCAGTGGGCAGCCATTGGTAGATGATTCCTGCTGGGGCACTGGGATTTCCACCAATTTTAATGCTGTCGCCTTTGCAAATACTGCTGTCTGCTCCAGCATCGGTGGGCACAGTTCCAGTGCTGTTTACGAAAATACTGTCGAAATTACTACAGCTGTTAACGTCGGTGACTTTCAAAAAATAGTACTGTGGATTCAATGGCCACACAGTTGGGTTGTAGATCGTAGTATCAGAAATATTTTGATTGGGTGTCCAAGCGTAACAAGTTCCATTATTGACGGCTGTTAGTTGCAGGTTGCCGCCGGGACAGAGATAGTTGCTTCTTTTTCCTGCATTTGGTAAAGGGTGTAGGGTAATTAAAATAGAGTCCTTATTAGTGCAAGCATTTTTTCCTTGCACATTTAAAACGTATTTGTAAACGGCGGTGCTGTTGTTGCTCAGGCTCAGTTTTGGATTGGAAATTGAGCTTGAACTGAGACCGACTGCTGGTGACCAAGCGTAAGTTAAAATGGCGTTGTTTGCTGCAGCGCCAATTGAAATACTGTCGCCTGAACAAAGTGAGCTGTTGTTGCCAGCGTCAACTGTGGGCAGCGCTTTGATAGTAATTTCCACTGTGTCTAATGACTTGCATGTTTGGTAGCTTGTTGTCAAGGTGTAGGTGCTAACGGTGTTTGCTGGGCCTGCATTCGTTTTAGTGATTTTTGGATTTGCAATGTTGGCATTCGATAAACCAATTGAGGGCGACCAAAGGTAGGAATAGGGTGCCCCTGCAGCGGCTCCAATACTGGCGGCACTGCCACTACATATATTTAGATCGGGTCCTGCAACTGCCTTTGGGTTGGCGATAACGGTGATTGTTTTAGTAAGTGAAGTGTTGTAACATCCATCAACAGTAAGAAAAACGGAAATAGTGAAAGTGCCTGGTGCTGAAAAAGTATGTGTTGGCGTCAGTAAGGAAGAAAACGTGTTTCCGCCTGAACCTGGGTCTCCAAAATTCCATGAAACCGCGGTGATGTTCTGTGTGCTGACAATGTTGAAATTGTAAGGATCTTGGGGACAGATGACTGCTGTGGCTGTAAAATCAATGCTGCCGGGAACGATTGGCGGACTTAAAAGCACATTGTTTGGCAATTCCCAACTTGTTGTTCGTCCGCCGAGACTCACTGCATTCTTTGTGAAATTGCAGCCCATGCCCAGGGTGTTTGGGTTTTTTATTGCCGACAATGACTGCATATCGTCACCAGTGCAATAGATGATGCCATTGCTGTGGCGGCGCATGGAACCTTCAAGAAAAGTGTTTTTGGAAACAACGGTAGAAGTGTTCCATATTGCGCTAGGGCTGCCGGCTAATAAATTGAGTTGGGAAACGCCTGCATTAGCGCACGAAAAACCGCTAAAGCAAAGTGAATTCAAATAAGCGACTTGGCTATTTGCAGAAAACTCTCCGCCATGTGGCTGCGGAAATTTTAGGGTGGCGCTGGTATTGCTGACACTACCATTTGCATTGTTAAAACTGGATAGACAAACCAAGTCCATGCGCTGCACGCAGGTTAGAATCTTACTTCCGTCGGGTGAAATTTTAATGTCCCCATGCCCTGAATTGTGTATTGGGCCTGATAAACTAGTCACTGGTGAATTTGATACGCCACTGCTATTTATTAAAAATGCATCAAAACGAGCACTGTTGTTGTAATGGGTAATCACCCAAACATCTTGTCCGTTGGCATGTCGCGTTAGCGTTAATTTTTGTGTTCCTGTTGGATTAAGGGCTGTGTTTTTTGCGATCACATCGCCTTTGCCGCCGTTTAGAAGCATATTCACGGTAGAGTACTGCAGGCCGTGCTCGTCAGAAGCTGTAAACAAGTAATAGGTACTGCTGCTATTGGGTTTTTTAACGATGAGCGCCGATTGTGTAGAGTATTTGTCCCCATTGAGGCCGCTGCCATTTAACATGAGTTGGTTGCTTTTGTTCCAAACTTGCTCTCCATTGGAGTAAAAGAGAAGTTGACCTTTACAATCGGCGATAGAAGCGCTTCCCTCTACTTGATCTTCGTTAATGTTCATCACGCTCGATAATTTGGCGATGGGATTGCCACTGTTGAAGTCAAGCGCAGCGCCTTCTCCGAAATGCCATTGATTGTCTTCTCCCTGCCCGAAAGTTAGCAGGTGCATAGTGCATAGAAGAATAATCGTTAGGTGTTTCATTGCGGATTCAAATCACTGTTCTCATTAAATTATTGCTAATAACGTGAAGTGAGCAATAAGCGTGCTAAGAATTGCAAATAAATATTGTGATCAAGTTTTTCAAAAGAAAATATAGCAATTGTTTTGAATTTTTGCTTGACTCATCAAGGGTGCGCTAGTTCAAGTACATACTGAATTATGCTATTTTTCCTGGGTATTGTGACAACGCCACTTGCAAACATTTCATGGCTTTGGTTAAGGCGCTTTGGTTGAGTACATATGCCATTCGCACTTCTTGCTCGCCCATTCCTTTTGTCGAATAAAAACCATTACCTGGCGCAAGCATTACTGTTTCTCCTTCATAAGAGAAATCAGTAAGCAGCCATTTGCAAAAGGTATCAGCGCTGTCGACGGGTAATTTTACCATAATGTAAAAAGCGCCTGCAGGCTTTGAAAAGAAAACACCTTGCATTTTTGACAGAGCATCGCAAAGTAAATCTCTTCGTTTGATGTATTCGCTTTTGACATTGTCGAAGTATTCTTGTTTTACATCAAGTGCTGCTTCGCCTGCAATTTGACCGTATGTAGGTGGACTCAAACGCGCTTGCGCAAATTTAAGGGCTGTTTCAATAACCGATTTGTTGCGTGAAATTAATGTGCCGATGCGTGCGCCGCACATACTGTATCTTTTTGAAATTGAGTCTATTAAAATCACATTGTCGTCAACGCCTTCCAATTGCATTACTGAAAATGGAGTGGCTTGATCGTAGCAAAATTCACGGTACACTTCATCGGCAAAAAGAAACATGTCGTGCTTTTTCACCAATTCTTTTAATTGTTCGAGTTCTTCTCTTGAATATATTTTTCCCGTGGGATTTCCCGGATTACAAAGCATAATTGCTTTGGTTTTGTCTGTAATATAGTTTTCAAATGTTGAAATTGGAGGCAAAGCGAAATTGTCTTCAATTTTAGTGGGTATCGTCTTGATAGAAGCACTGGCTGCTTTCGCAAAACTGATGTAGTTGGCATAAAAGGGTTCGGGAACCAATACTTCATCGCCCGGATTTAAGCATACTAGGAAACCGATCAAGATGGCTTCTGATCCACCAGAGGTAATGATGATGTCTTCTGTGCTTAAGCCAATGCTGAATTTGCTGTAGTATTCCACCAATTTCGTGCGAAAGCTCAAATTTCCTGCGGAATGACTGTATTCTAAAACTTTTAGGTCAGCGTTTTTTACGGCGTTCAATGCAATTTCAGGGGTAGGGATATCGGGTTGACCGATGTTTAAAAAATGAACATGCACCCCCTTGCGCTGCGCTGCTTCGGCTAAAGGAGCTAGTTTGCGTATGGGAGACAAGGTGATTTCTTTTCCTCTTTCTGAAATTTTTATCATAGTGTGCAATTGTTGAGTGGGGGCAAATTTCTTATTTTTTTTCGTCATTGTGAATTGTATTCGCTTTTATATTGTTCTTTTTGTAAATTTGAAACCCTAACGCTTGATGTAGTATGAAAAAGAAATACGAGAAACCAGAAGTGATTAAGGTGGATTTGGATAGTGAAATTTCAACATTAATGTTGTCATAATTGACTTAATTTTGGACTGATATGAAAAAGAAATACGAGAAACCAGAAGTAATTAAGGTAGATTTAGACAGTGAAATTCCAACATTAATGTTGTCGCCTTGAGTGATAGTTTTAGGTGATGAATTTGATTTGGTGTAGAAAAATTGACTTAATTTGATTGATATGAAAAAGAAATACGAGAAACCAGAAGTGATTAAGGTGGATTTAGATAGTGAAATTTCAACATTAATGTTGTCGCCTGTCTAATAGTTTTAGGTGATGAATTTGATTTGGTGGAGAAAAATTGAATTAATTTGATTGATATGAAAAAGAAATACGAGAAACCAGAAGTGATTAAGGTGGATTTAGATAGTGAAATTTCAATATTAATGTTATCATAATTGACTTAATTTTGGTCTGATATGAAAAAGAAATACGAGAAACCAGAAGTAATTAAGGTAGATTTAGACAGTGAAATTTCGATATTAATGGGGACACCTTGATTTTTGTTGTATTGATTTAATGGAAAGGCATCTTTAAATATCAATAGTGCTGTTTTCAGAGGGGTTCCTTTAAATCTAATTGATTTTGATGGTATTTACGTATTTGTTGCAATTTTAATAAACTAAATGAATTCTATTATTCCGAATATTGTTGCACACAAGAATGCCTTCGCTGTTCAAAAGGTGGCGAATGATTTGATTTTGGTGCCGTTAAAAGGCAATGTCGCCGAGATGAACGAGATGTTTACTTTAAATGAAAGCGGGTCTTTCATTTGGGAGCAATTGACCGAAGTAAGCTCTTTGGAAACCATCGTTGCATCCTTGGTCAAGGAGTTTGAAGTAGATGTTGAAACTGCTGAAGAGGATGTGGTTTCATTTCTTGAAAAATTATCAAAATACGTTTTGGCTTAATATGTTCTCAGATTTGTCTTGGGAAGAACAATTTTTGCTTTTAGGTTCTACTCTTCATATTTCCTCTCCCGATTTATTGCGTTTAGAGCAAATTTCTCAAAATATTTCTGATTGGGATTCCTTGCTGACTAAAGTGCAATCTACAGCTTTAGCTGCTTTGATTTTTAAAAATTGCACTCGGTTTTCTGATCAAAAATTACTTCCCAACCAGGTTGTGAAAGCACTAAAAGCGAATTACTATAGATATTTATCGAGTAATATTCGCTTGTACAATGATTTTACGCATGCAGCAAAGGTTCTGCAGCAGGAAGGTTTGGATTTTATTCCATTAAAAGGCATCATGTTACTGGATGTTTTGTATGTTGATTTTGGACTTAGGATTACCAACGATATCGATTTATTGGTTAGAGCAAAGGATGTTGAAAGGGTAAAAAATGTTTTGTTAAATAATGAATGGAAATTGGTGTTGACGCACCCCAAAAAATCAGAATTCTTTGAGCGTCAAGAAATATTCCATCATCCTTATTGTCTAATCAAAAATAATTCGGTGATAGAATTACATCGTCATGTACATTCTTCGTTTTCGCATTTTAAAATCAATATAGACGATTATTGGAGTAGAAGTGTTTTCTGCGCCTTTTCAGGAGTGAATGGCCGGAATTTATGTATAGAAGATCTTTTGCAGCATTTGTGCACGCATCAATACACCCATTTAATAAGTGGTCAATTTAGATTTAGTTCTTTTAACGATATTGTTGAGATGTTGCTTCTGCATCGGGAGCAAATTGATTGGCATTTGTTATACGCTAGTTCTGTTCAGTACAATTGTTTGAAGGAGGTGCAGCAAATTATGTTTTTATGTCAAAGCTATTGGAATTCAAATGTGCCCGCTTTCTTTTTTGAGGGTATTGCATCACCCATAAACGAGCTGGAATCAGTTTTTCTTTGTGCATTGAACGGTGATCAATTTGGTGTGCAAAAGGCCTTGGCAAAAGTGCAGCATCAAATTTCAAATGTGATTATTTTGAGCAGCTTTAGTGGCTGGAAAAGCAAATTGCGCTATGTTGTTGACGATGTTTTTCCGCAAAAATCATATATGGTTGCAAGGTACAAGATGCGATATACATTTCTCTTGCCGATTTACTATTTATGGAGAATATGGATAGGGCTAAGTAAAATAGTATTAAAATTCACTTTTTCAAAAGCCTAGCAATTGTCATAATTGTAAGTTCGTTTATCGCAACATTCTTTTTATTTTGAAAATGACGCGCATCCTTAAATTGAGTATGTATTTATTGACAGGTGACGTAATAACTAATATTTGACCTAGTTTTTTTTGCCATCCTTTTTCTAGGTCTACTTTTTCGCCATTTCTTGAGTAAGCCACAATTTTCCCAACGAAATTATTTTTATTTACTTCCTCATCACATTTGACACAAGAATCGCCTTTGCAAAGAAAAATTAATTCGCCATGGTTTAATTTCGCCGCAAGAAGACGGTGCGCTACCCAGTAATTGTTTCTTTTGAAAGCTATGATGTCGCCAGCTTTAAGCAAATGCATTGCGTCTTTTCGCATGAAAATGAAATCGCCTTCTTTCAGAAATGGAAACATGCTATTTCCAGCCACTTCCATTTTTACCAAGAGTTCTTCGTTGAGTATGTGTAAAGCGGTGTTTAGAATAATATTATTTTTTTCAGACATCATGTTCCTTTATGAAGGAAATTATATTTGGCGTGGGCACGACCCCAAGTTCTGCTACTGGAAGCTGGGAACAAAGTGTCGTCAAAAAGGAAAGGTGATGTTGCATGTGCGCTTTATTATAGCCATGCTGAATGCAATAGGCTAGAAGTCGCGCAACAGCTCTTGATCCAGAAATTAAATTGTATTTATTTTCTGCGGAATGGTAGGGTAAATACAAGTGTGTAAGAAGAGCAGATTTAGGCTCATCGGCATAAAACATTGGTGTGTTGAAAAAGTGGTATTGATTGTTCATTCTTCTGATAATTAGGCGATCGTCATTGATAAGTATGCTTCCTGCATGCTTCCATAGTTGCGCCATTGTACTTTTGCCAACTCCTGAAAACCCACTGAAAATCCTGCCTTTTTCTCCATCAAAAATTCCTGAAGCGTGTATCATTATTGCTTCGTTATTTACTGTGAGGTAATAAAGAATTAATGGTCCTAAAGGATATTGCAGTGCTTCAAGTTCTGATAAGCCAGTTTTTTTATTTTCTTGTGGGTACATGTATACCTCCCATTGTGTAAATCCTTCGTCTACTAAAGCAATTTGTTGAATTTCATTGGGTTTTTCTTGTTTGTAGATTATGAATTTATAGCCTTTGTTGTATTTGCAAATGATCCAGAAATCATTGCTCCCAATCATCGCTTTGTAAAGAATGTTTTCAACATCTATTAGACTTGCTGGAATTTGAGGATGAACCACGATTGCTATATCATTGATTAGTGGCTTATCGATCACGAATGGCAAGTATCCGTCATCTATAAAAACCTTATGATCTTCTGCGCTGCTGAAGCTAATCGTGAATTTGGCAATTTGTAAATATGTAAATGTTTTCATTGATTATGAATAGAGGGTAGAAAATTATGAAAATGGAACCAAATAAAAAACCCTCCGATTTTCGGAGGGTTTTTCTGTAAGTAAGTTATAATCTGATAAAATTGAACTTGTGAACTTCTTATTGTGCTGTAGGACCTGATTTCTTTTCTGGCAAGCCAGTTTCAGCAGCTTCTACTGTACCGTGTATTTTTAAAGTGATGGTTCCATTACCTGCGTTTGACATCACTGTCACTGTTTTGGTAAAAGCACCCAATCTATTGGTGTCATATCTCACTTGCATTTCTCCTTTTTCGCCTGGCATTGTAGGCTCAGTTGGGCAAGTAGGCACTGTGCAGCCGCATGAACCCTGACATGTTGTAATGATCAATGGTGTTTTTCCTGTGTTGGTAAATTTTACGTTTCTGAAAGGATCTGATCCTTGTTTAATGGTTCCAAAGTCAATGTCTAAAGTCTGGAATTCAATTTTAGGTGCTTTTGGATCAACTTGTGGCGCTGCTTCCTGCGCAAATCCGCTGATTGCAGCAGTCATCAAAATAGCAAAAGATAAAATTAGTTTTTTCATTTTTTTTTCGTTTTGGTTGTCTTTGTGTTGTTTCAATGATTGTACCAAGTTAAGTCAGCTTTTCAATTATTATTGTTAATGACTTGTTAACGTTATTCCTGAACTACTCCTTTTACATTCAAATAAACATTTCCGTTACCATTGTTTGAAGAAATTGTAACCGTTTTATTGAATTTGCCTACTTTGTCGGTGTTGTAGCTCACTGTTATTTCACCACTTTTGCCAGGCATAATGGGTTCTTTCGGACATTTTCCTGTGGTGCAATCGCAGGATCCTTCGCAACTGGTGATGATTAAAGGCGATTTGCCAAGGTTGGTGAATTTAATGGATCTGATTTTATTCGAGCCTTTGGCAACTGTGCCATAGTCGAGTATCATTTTTTCTAATTTTAAAACCGGTGCGTTGGTTTCGGCTTCGTCTTGCGCAAATGCATGAAACGTACTTGCAATTATTAGGAAGGACAAAAACAGGTATTTCATAATCGATCTATTTTTAGTGTTAATTGCTTCGGACCTTTGTTTGCTTGTCTGATGTATGTTGAACTATTTTATTGCTGCTAATCTATTCAAATACTATTCCAATTGCTGTTAACGACTTGTTAAAGCAAATCACTATTTTTGTCGCTCAAAATTTATTCTCATGTTGATCGACACAAAATACGATCCTTCTGAAATTGAAGGAAAATGGCTGCAATACTGGTTGGATAAAGGTTTTTTTAAATCTACACCCGATGAAAGGGAGTCTTTTACCATAGTGATGCCTCCGCCCAATGTTACGGGGCAGTTGCATTTGGGACATACGCTAAACAATACGCTTCAAGATATATTGATTAGAAAAGCGCGTTTGCAAGGAAAAAATGCATGCTGGGTGCCAGGTACTGATCATGCGTCGATTGCTACGGAGAATAAGGTCATTGAAATGTTGGCGGAAAAAGGCATCAACAAAAAAGATTTGTCACGCGACGAATTTTTGAAGTACGCTTGGGAGTGGAAAGAGAAATATGGTGGAATTATTTTAAGTCAATTAAAGCGTTTGGGTGCTTCTTGTGATTGGGACCGTACAGCTTTTACAATGGACGACAATCAATACCAATCGGTGATCAAGGTTTTTGTTGATTTATACAATAAGGGACATATATACAAAGGAGTGCGCATGGTGAATTGGGATCCAATGCGTCAAACGGCGTTGTCTGACGAAGAGGTGTACTACAAAGAAGTGAATTCTAAATTGTACCATGTTCAATATCAAATTGAAGGAACGGCTGATTTTATTACAGTGGCGACGACACGACCTGAAACCATTTTGGGTGACACTGCTATTTGTGTTCATCCAGAAGATGAGCGTTACCTGCATTTGAAAGGTAAAAAAGCAATCGTTCCATTGGTAAACCGAGTGATTCCTATCATTTTTGACGACTACGTTGACAAAGAATTTGGAACGGGTGCCCTAAAAGTAACGCCAGCTCACGATGAAAATGACTACAAATTGGGCATGAAGCACAATTTAGAGATTATTGATATATTGAATGCTGACGGAACATTGAATGAAAAAGCACAATGGTTTGTTGGTAAAGATCGATTTGCAGCGCGAAAATTAATTGCACAAAGTTTAGAAGAAGGTGGTCAAATGGTGAAGGTGGAGGAAATTCGCAATAAAGTTTCTTGTTCAGAGCGTTCGCATGCTGTTGTAGAGCCTAAATTATCTATGCAATGGTTTTGTAAAATGAAGGATTTGGCTGAGCCCGCATTGAAAGTAGTACTCGAAGAAGAATTGAAATTCCATCCAAAAAATGCAGTAAATACCTATCGACACTGGTTGGAGAATATTAATGATTGGTGTATTTCTCGTCAATTGTGGTGGGGACAGCGCATTCCGGCTTTTTATTTTGGAGCGGGAGTGAATGATTTTGTGGTGGCTGAAACAGCAGAGAAAGCTTTAATGATCGCACGAGAGAAATCAGGAAATGTAAATCTTGAAATTGCTGAGTTGAAACAAGATGAAGATGTTGTGGATACGTGGTTTTCTTCTTGGTTATGGCCAACAGCAGTTTTCAATGGTATCAATGATCCAGGTAATGCTGATATTAAATATTATTATCCTACAAATGTGTTGGTGACAGGGCAAGACATTATCTTTTTTTGGGTGGCACGTATGATAATGGCGGGATTGGAGTATGAACAAGAAATCCCATTCAAAGACGTTTATTTTACTGGAATGGTGCGCGATAAACAAGGTCGAAAAATGTCGAAGTCTCTAGGGAACTCTCCCGATTTGTTTGAAATTTTCGACAAATATGGCGTTGATGGCGTTCGCGTTGGTGTTTTGTTTTCTTCACCAGCTGGAGGCGATTTGATCTTTGATGAAAAACAATGTGAGCAAGGGCGAAATTTTGCCAACAAAATTTGGAATGCACTGCGATTGATAAAGGGCTTGGAAATTACGGAAACTGAAAGCACTGAGCACAATGCTGTTTTTGAATGGTTTGAAAATAAGACGTCTGAAAGTTTAGTGAAGATCAACGATGCTTTTGATAAATACCGTATTTCTGACGCTTTACTCGAGACTTATCGTTTGATTTGGGATGAGTTTTGCGCCTGGTATCTTGAGTTGGTAAAGCCTGAATTCGGACAGCCGATTGCTCGAAATGTGCTAGAAAAAACAATACAGTACTTTGAGGAATTAATGATTTTGTTGCATCCGTTTATGCCTTTTATTACAGAAGAGATTTGGCAGAAATTGGGCCAGCGAAAGGCGGGTGAAAGCATCATGCTGCTGAAGTGGTCGTCTAAAAAATCAAACAATGTATTGGTTTTGCAGCAAGGTGAGATAATGAAGGATTTGGTGACGGGGATTCGCAACGTACGCAATCAAAACAATTTGTCGCCAAAGGAATCGCTGGAGGTAAAGATAAAAACGCCACAGCGCGAAAATTACGCTGTTTTTGAGCATTTGGTGCGCAAACTGGCCAATGTATCTACACTTGAATATGTGCTTGAAAAAGTGGTTGATGCGAAATCATTTCTAGTGAAAACAGATGAAGTTTTTATTCCTTTGGAAGTCAACGCTGAAGATGAAAGGGAACGTATGCTAAAGGAGTTGGAGTACAATAAAGGTTTCTTGATTTCGGTTGAAAAAAAATTATCAAACGAGCGTTTTGTGCAAAATGCGAATCCTCAGGTGATTGACGCTGAACGCAAGAAAAAGGCTGATGCGGAAGCGAAAATTAAAATGCTGGAAGAAGGTTTGGCAGGGATGTAGGTAGTGCTTTAGAGATAACCTTTGAGCTGGTACACTGCATAGCCAATGCTTTCGTGCAGCACACTTTCCCATATTGCGATCGCCCAAATATTGGGGATCAACATGTTTTGGATATCGAATCTGCGCGGACCAGCGATGCGTCCTGTACTATAGTCGGTGATGTGTAATCCGGTGGCTGAAAAGCAGGCTATTGCCCTTGTCATATGTGCAGCCGAAGTGACAATTAAATAGCTTTTTTTCTCAGGATGTGTGAATTTTGTTTTCAGTAGTTTGTCGCTGAATTGAGCATTTTGAGCAGTGTTTCTTGATTCTGATTCAATCCAAATGGCGTTGGAGTCGAAGCCCATTTCTACGCAGAAATTTAAAAGTAACTTTGCTTCTGCTACATCAGGATAGCCAATGTCGCCTGAGCCGCCCGAAATAAGAATTTTGCCCGCAATTCCTTTTCGCTGCAAAACGAGTGCTTGCAGCAATCGGTCAATGTTTCCATTGAAGATTAATTTTTCATTTTTCCCGTCGTATTTTATCATTCCGCCCAGCACAATAGCAACGTCAAAGTGGTCTTTAGCACTTAGCTTTCTGTCGGGATATTCAAGTTGGCGCATTGCCTCCTCTGCAAGAAACTCATTGGAAAATATAAAAAATACGACGATGGAAAACACAAAAGCCTTTTTCTTGCGTGTTGCCACCTTTGTGAAAATGCCGTACAGCACTCCTATGATTATCCAAGTGAATGGCGATATTAAAAAAGCGAGAACTTTAGATAGAATGAAGAACATTTACTTTTACATTTGAATGTATGACGAAAATCTCTATCAAAAATAAAATAAGAATTGTAACTGCCGCATCTTTATTTGATGGGCACGATGCGTCTATCAATATTTTTCGCAGAATCATTCAAGCTTCAGGTGTTGAGGTGATACATCTTGGTCACGACCGTTCGGTAAAGGAAATAGTTACTTGTGCCATTCAAGAGGATGCCGATGCCATTGCGTTGACATCGTACCAAGGTGGGCACATGGAGTTTTTTAAATATATGTTTGATTTGCTGCAGGCGGAAGGTGTGGGGCACATTCAAATTTTTGGTGGAGGTGGAGGAACGATTTTGCCCGATGAGATAATGCAGTTAGAAGCCTATGGAATTTCTAAAATCTACCATCCTGATGACGGCAGAAATATGGGTTTGCAAGGGATGGTTGATGATATGTTGCATCGAATTTCAACTTCAAAAGTCAAAAGAATAAAGCCTGTAAACAACAGTGCGGTCCTTGCACAGGCCATTTCGCTGTGCGAAAACGACCCTAAGGCAGCCAAGGTTTTGCTCAAAAAAATGAAACGAAATTCAATTCCTGTTCTTGGAATTACAGGAACTGGTGGTGCTGGAAAATCAACCATTACCGACGAACTTTTGCGTAGATTTTTACTGCAAAATCCTACACTGAAGTTTGCAGTGATCTCGGTAGATCCCTCCAAACGAAAAACAGGAGGAGCTTTATTGGGTGATAGAATTCGGATGAATGCTGCATCAGACGATCGACTTTACATGCGCTCATTGGCTACAAGGCAAGCAAATTTAGCTGTGTCACCATTTGTTGCGGATGCCTTATCTGTGCTAAAATCGTCAGATTTTGATTTGATATTTTTAGAAACATCGGGAATTGGTCAATCTGATACAGAAGTCACCAGCTATGCCGACGTCAATGTTTACGTGATGACTCCTGAGTTTGGCGCGCCTAGCCAGTTGGAGAAAATTGATATGTTGGATTTTGCCGATGTCATTGTGCTCAATAAATTTGATAAGAAGGGCGGCTTGGATGCGTTGCGAGATGTCAAAAAACAATACCAACGCAATCATTCTCTTTGGTCGAAAAATACCGACGAGATGCCCGTTGTTGGCACTGTTGCTTCTCGTTTCAATGATGAGGGTAGCAATGTGCTTTATGCCCGATTGGTGGCGATGCTGAACGCTAAGGGCGGTGCATTCAAAATTCAACCGATTGCTAAAAATATAGTTGAAGTACCAGCAGCTGTACCGCCTGGTCGCGTGCGTTATTTGTCGGAAATTGCTGAGGTGGTGCGTAAATACAACAGTGATGCCCAGGCTCAGGTTGAGATCGCTAATGTGTTGTATGGCTTTGAGAAGGTGTTGTCGTTGGTAAAAAATAAGGACTTGCTCGAGAAAAGAAAGGAATTGCTCAAGGGCTTTTCTATTGAGAATTTAAAAATCATACAAGAATGGAAGGCACGCAAAGAGGCTTACGTGCAGCAAGAGTTTGTATACACGGTGAGGGGCAAGGAAATAAAGGTGCCCTTGTTTACCGAGTCGCTGTCGCACAACCAAATCCCAAAAGTTGTTTTGCCTCGTTATGAAGCTTGGGGTGATATTTTGCGTTGGTGCTTGCAGGAAAATGCGCCAGGTTCTTTTCCTTACACAGCAGGATTGTTTCCCTTCAAGCGCAGTGGTGAAGACCCTACTCGGATGTTTGCAGGTGAAGGATCGCCAGAGCGCACCAACAAACGTTTTCACTATGTGAGCGCTGCTATGCCGGCAAAGCGTTTGTCAACTGCTTTTGATTCGGTAACGCTCTATGGTCGCGATCCAGAGCATCGCCCCGATATATATGGAAAAGTGGGCAATTCAGGGGTGTCAGTGTGCAGTCTTGACGATATGAAAAAGTTGTATTCGGGTTTTGATTTGTGCAGTCCCAACACCTCTGTGAGCATGACTATCAATGGTCCGGCGCCCATCGTGCTGGCTTTCTTTTTGAATGCCGCGATTGATCAGCAATGCGAGAAATACATTCAAAGTGCAAAGTTGAAGGTGCAGCGTTCAAAGGAGGTCAAGTATTATGGTGCTTTGCCTGAGGGCAATAATGGTTTGGGGTTGATGTTGCTCGGCACGACAGGAGATACCATTTTGCCGAAAGAAGTGTACGAAAAAATTAAAGCCGATACTTTACAACAGGTTAGAGGCACAGTGCAAGCTGACATTTTGAAAGAAGACCAAGCGCAAAATACGTGTATATTTTCTACCGACTTTGCGCTGAAGATGATGGGCGATGTGCAGCAGTATTTTATTGACCACAAAGTTCGAAATTATTATTCGGTGTCGGTGTCGGGTTATCACATAGCCGAGGCAGGGGCCAATCCTGTGACGCAGTTGGCTTTCACTTTGGCAAATGGCTTTACCTATGTGGAGTATTATTTGAGTCGAGGCATGAATATCAACGATTTTGCGGGAAATCTCAGTTTTTTCTTTTCAAATGGACTTGATCCTGAATATGCGGTGATTGGTCGCGTGGCGCGACGAATATGGGCAAAGGCAATGAAATTGAAATATGGCTCGAATGAAAAGGCACAAATGCTGAAATACCATATTCAAACATCAGGGCGTTCACTGCACGCGCAGGAAATTGATTTTAATGACATTCGCACCACGCTTCAGGCGCTTTATGCGATTTACGACAATTGCAATTCTTTGCATACCAACGCTTACGACGAAGCAATAACGACACCAACAGAAGAGTCGGTGCGCCGTGCGTTGGCCATTCAAATGATCATTAACAAGGAATTGGGTTTGACTCAAAATGAAAATCCTTTGCAGGGGTCTTTTGTAATTGAAGAGTTGACGGACCTTGTAGAAGAAGCGGTGATGGCTGAATTTGATCGCATTACCGATCGCGGCGGTGTGCTGGGGGCCATGGAAACAATGTATCAGCGCTCGAAAATACAGGAAGAATCGATGTTTTACGAAGGATTGAAACACAGTGGCGCCTTTCCTATTGTAGGTGTGAACACTTTTCTTTCGTCCAAGGGCTCACCTACAGTTTTGCCAAAGGAGGTCATTCGGGCAGACTTACAGGAGAAGGAAAATCAGATCAAGGGATTACATCTTTTACACGCTTCTCATTTAAAAGTCAGCGAAAAGTCGCTGCTCGATCTTAAAAAAGCGGTGATTGAAGGTGAGAATGTGTTTGAGGTGTTGATGGATGCGGTGAAGGTGTGTTCTCTTGGACAGCTTACCAATGCACTGTTTGAGGTGGGTGGACAGTACCGCAGAAACATGTAGTAATGAAAAAAGTGAGAAAGTTTGTTTTATTTCTTGCCAAAGAGTTGTGAAATAAATTCTTTCTTCATAAGTTTGCCGTCCGAAAAAAGTTTTAATCATGGCAAAGAAAGGTAACAGGATACAAGTGATTTTAGAGTGTACAGAACACAAAACGACAGGTATGTCGGGTACATCTAGATACATCACAACAAAAAACAGGAAAAACACTCCTGATAGAATTGAATTGAAAAAATACAATTCTATATTAAAGAAGTACACTATTCATAAAGAAATTAAATAAGTAAGTCATGGCTAAGAAAACGGTAGCAAGCTTTAAAGATAAATCAGTTAGCAAATCTTTGACTAAGGTTATAAGAGCTATAAAATCACCTAAAACAGGATCGTATTCTTTCAAGGAAGAAATGGTTTTGAATGAAAAGGTTGCTGATTTTTTAGCGGGAAAGTAATTTCCGTGCAGGTATTTATAAAAGCTTCTGTCGCGAGATGGGGGCTTTTTTTATTTTTAGTGTCGAGCAGGAAAACGCAGTAAAATCAAGGGCAATGGGTTTATTCGATTTTTTTTCAAAAGAAAAAAAACAAAAATTAGATGAGGGCTTATCGAAAACCAAGGAAAGCGTTTTTTCTAAGTTGGCGCGTGCAGTGGTTGGTAAATCAACCGTTGATGCTGAGGTGTTAGACAATCTCGAGGAAGTGCTTATTACTTCTGATGTGGGTGTGGAGACGACCATTAAAATCATCAAGAGCATCGAAGAAAAAGTTGCGAAAAACAAATACATGGGTACGCAAGAACTCAATGGTATTTTACGTGATGAAATCGCTGCTCTGCTTGAAAAAAACAATTCAATAGACGGCTCGGAATTTGATGTGCCATTGGCCACAAAGCCTTACGTTATAATGGTAGTTGGCGTGAATGGTGTGGGTAAAACAACGTCTATAGGAAAGCTGGCCTACCAGTACAAAAAAGCAGGCAAAAAAGTAATGCTGGGTGCTGCCGATACCTTTAGGGCTGCGGCAGTAGATCAATTGAAAATATGGGCTGAGCGTGCCGACGTGCCTATTGTTGAGCAGGGCATGAATGCCGATCCTGCGGCGGTTGCTTACGATACTTTGCAATCGGCTAAGGCCAAAGACATTGATGTGGTCATTATTGATACAGCGGGGCGTTTGCACAACAAGATCAATTTAATGAACGAGCTAACCAAAATCAAAAAGGTGATGGAGAAAGTGGTGCCGGGTGCGCCACATGAGGTGTTGCTGGTGCTCGATGGTTCTACTGGGCAAAACGCCATAGAGCAAGCAAAACAGTTCACACTGGCGACCGAAGTGACTGCGCTTGCATTGACGAAATTGGATGGTACTGCGAAAGGTGGGGTGGTAATTGGGATTTCCGATCAGTTTAAAATTCCAGTGAAATACATTGGTGTTGGTGAAGGCATGGAAGATCTGCAGGTTTTCAAAAGAAAGGAATTTGTAGACTCGCTTTTTGGCGCTTGATAATATTTGAAAAATGAAAACCAAAACAATCAAAAAAAATAAAGTCAACGTCATTACACTCGGTTGCTCGAAAAACATTTACGATTCCGAAGTGTTGATGGGACAGTTGCGCGCCAATAATATTGAAGTGGAACACGAATCCACAAAAAAAGATGCAGGCATTTTAATCATCAATACCTGTGGTTTCATTGATAATGCGAAGGAAGAATCCATCAACACTATATTGGCGGCTGTTGAAGCCAAGGAAAAGGGATTGCTGGATAAGGTATATGTTACAGGCTGTCTATCTGAGCGCTATAAGCCAGATTTAGAGAAGGAAATTCCAAATGTAGATGAATACTTTGGTACCCGTGATTTGCCGCGATTGCTTAAAGCGTTAAAAGCCGATTACAAGCACGAATTGGTGGGTGAGCGCGTATTGACAACGCCCAATCATTTTGCCTATTTGAAAATTTCAGAAGGATGTGATCGCCCTTGTTCGTTTTGTGCCATTCCATTGATGCGCGGCAAACATTTGTCGACGCCAATGGAGGAGCTGGTTGCGCAAGCAAAAACGCTGGCGGCAAAAGGGGTGAAAGAGTTGATGTTGATTGCTCAGGATTTGACCTATTATGGTTTGGATATTTACGGCAAAAGAAATTTGGCCGACTTGCTCCGTCAGCTTTCTGACGTTGAAGGGATTGAGTGGATTCGTTTGCACTATGCGTTTCCACATGGATTCCCGATGGATGTGCTCGATGTAATGAACGAAAGAAAAAATATTTGCAATTATCTCGATATGCCTTTGCAACACATTTCAAATTCGGTTTTGAAATCGATGCGCAGAGGAACCACCAAAGAAAAAACCAATCGTTTACTCGATGAAATTCGCGCTAAAGTGCCTGGAATTTCTTTGCGCACTACATTGATTGTGGGCTATCCCGGTGAAACGGTTGAAGATTTTGAAGAGATGAAAGCATGGGTGGCCGAACAAAAATTTGATCGTTTGGGCGCCTTTACCTATTCCCATGAAGAAAATACGCACGCCCATTTGCTGGTTGATGACGTTACTCCAGAAGAAAAACAGCGCCGTGCCGAAGAGATCATGGAGGTACAAGCCAATATTTCTTATGAAAACAATCAACGAAAAATCGGACAAACGCTACGCGTGTTGTTTGACAGAGCAGAAGGTGGTAATTTCATTGGTCGTACCGAGTTTGATTCTCCTGAAGTGGACAATGAAGTTTTGGTGCCCACCAAAGGCAATTACATCCGCTTAGGGGATTTTGCAAATGTGAAAATTGAAAGCGCTGACTATTTTGACCTTAGTGGGCAAATAATTAATGATTAGTGCTGCGCTTATCTGAAATACCGCTTTCGAAAACTGCTTTGGTTCCACCAATTGTGCAGGATTTACTGCAGCAGGAAAATTTGAATTTCAACAGCACGGCCGATAGAAAATTATTGATCGCGCAGCTTCAGTTACAATACAAAACATTGCGTCGTAATGTGGTTGAGGAAAGCATTGCATCTCTGCTAGATGAAAATACATTTACCGTGACTACTGGTCATCAATTGTGTTTGTTTGGTGGACCGGCCTACTTCATTTATAAAATTGTTTCTGCAATTACTGCGGCGCGAATTTATTCTCAAAAATATCCTGATAAAAACTTTGTCCCCGTGTTTTGGATGGCCTCTGAAGATCACGATTTTGAAGAGGTGAATCACTTGTATTTGTTTGGAAAAAAAATTCAGTGGCAACGCGAAGCTAAGGGAGCAGTGGGTAGGTTGAGTACTGATGGTTTGGATGCGCTGCTTCAGGACATTAAAGTGCTGACTGGCGATAGTGAAGTATTGACGATTTTAGAAAATGCGGCCCAAGAAAAAAATCTGGCGGATTTCACGCGTCATTTTTTACACCATCTTTTTGGTAATCAAGGTTTGGTGGTCATTGACGCCGATGATGCGGCTTTGAAAAGAAGTTTTAGCACCGTAATTACCAAAGAATTCAAGGAGAAAATTGGCAAAATTGAAGTTGACAAGTCGAATGCCGTTTTGCAAGAAAAATACAAATTACAAGTTCATCCTAGAGAAATTAATTTCTTTTATCTCGACGAAAATATACGCGAGCGCTTCACGGAAAACGACGGTCGAAATTGGGAGCAGTTGTTGTTGGATTCGCCTGAGAAATTCAGTCCAAATGTCATTTATCGCCCGCTTTATCAAGAATTTATATTGCCCAATGTTGCATACGTTGGCGGGCCAAATGAACTCGCTTATTGGTTTCAGTTGAAGGGTGTTTTTGCTGCACATCATATTGCCTTTCCTCAGCTGTTGTTACGTGATTCTTTTCTACTGCTTAATGCCAATCAGTGCAAAGTAATGTTGGCGTTGAATTTATCTGCTGAAGATTTGTTTCAATCTACTGAACAGTTGAAGGCGCAATACATGCTAGGGAAGTCAGAATTACTAGACAGTAGTTATTTTCAGCAGCTGGAAAATCTTTTTGCGCAAATTAAATCGGCGGCAATAAAAGTGGATGGTTCTCTGGAGGGAGCTGTTGAAGCAGAAAAGGCTAAGGCTTTGAAGCAACTTGAAGCATTGATGGGGCGTATCAAAAAAGCGGAGAAAGTGCGTCACGAAATTGATTTGAATAAAATCGACAAGCTTAAATCGCAATTGTTTCCTGAAGGCGTCTTTCAAGAACGAAGGGTGAACTTCTTGGAATTCTACGCCAAATACGGAAATGCATATTTTGAAGCCTTGTTTTTAAATGCGAATCCACTAAACACTTGTTTAAAAGTTTTGGAAGAAGATTGATGAATCTCTTTTAAATTTCATCAATTTCGCGACTACATTTACAAAAACACTATTATGATTAAATATTTTATTCCAATCGTATTGGCTGGCGCTTTTTTATCTTGTTCTGGACAAGAAAGTGAAAAGGCGAAAGCGGCTTCAAATTCTGAAAAACCTCTGACAGATACAGTGGCACTGGTGACTTCTACCGATAAGGTTTCTTACGTTTTGGGTGCTAATGCAGGCATAGGCTTGCGTAGAGAAGAGTTTACTGATGTGGATATCAATGAGTTTTTGAAAGCAGTGAGCGCGGCAGTAAAAAATGAAGCAGCTACCATGACTAAAGATGCTGCTTCTGTCATTGTCAATGGATACATTCAAAACAAAAGCAATTACAATAAAGCAGGCAAAAAAGCAGAGTTGAGTTATGCCTATGGTTTGGTGTTGGGTTCGGGCTACAACTTGTATGGAAATATGAGCAATATGGACATTTCTAAATACAAAAAAGGGATGCAGCATGGGATGTTTGAAAATACGCTACAGTTGGATTTCCGCCAAGCCAATGACTTTTTGAACAACTACAAAATGGAAAGAGGCAAAGATATTGGTGCTGAATTCTTAGAAAAAAACAAAACACAGCCAGGTGTGATTACTTTGCCAAGTGGTTTGCAATACAAGGTCATTACCCAAGGAAAAGGCGCAAAACCAAAGGCCACAGATAATGTAAAAGTGCATTACCGCGGAACATTGATTGACGGCAAAGAATTTGATTCTTCGTACAAAAGAAATGAACCTGCATCGTTTGGTTTGAATCAAGTGATCAAAGGGTGGACAGAAGGTTTGCAGTTGATGCCTGTAGGTTCAAAATACCAATTGTACATTCCCTATTATTTAGCCTATGGCGAGCAAGCTCAAAATGGAATTCCAGCTTATTCTGCTTTAATTTTTGATGTTGAACTATTAGACATTAATAAATAATGGAAGGCAAGTTGAACATTGCGGAGGACATTGAATACATTAGAAATCAAGTCAACTATCTCGATAATTTTTCAAAGAAGGTTGACGAAGAATCGAAGCGTTATTTTGGATTTAAAAACTATTGGGACGGCATTCCTTTAGATGCTCCCATCTATCCACATATCGATAAATGGATGGTCAACTACCGTAAGTTGCTAACGCATATTCATGCGCAGCGCTATGAGCAAGAAGTGATGGAGTTGGTGAGCGCGTTAAATGAAATTCAGTTTATCAAGCCAACTTTAAGTACCGAGGATGTAAAGCATTTTCCGCTGAGCAAAAAAGTGCTGTATTTTGGTGTTTTGCCTTACCGCTATTACTATAATTCAGCAAAGGTAAAGCAGGTGAAAACCAAATTGAATGAATTTACGGAAGCCATGCAAGTGGCTAAAAAATTGGTATTGCGATTAGAACAACATTATTTTTATTCGTAATTTACGTGCTCAACCGAGCGAATGAAAATTGTTTTTATTTCCGATACACACAATCAACATCGAAAGGTCACGTTGCCTTTAGGTGACGTTTTGGTGCACGCTGGTGATGTTTCAGGTCGGGGCAGTAAAGAAGAAGTGCAGGATTTTTTGCACTGGTTCAGCGAGCAGCCTTTCAAATATAAAATTTTCATTGCAGGCAATCATGATTTTTTTATTCAAGATCATCCAGCTGAATTTAGAGCGATGTTACCTTCTAATGTGATTTATCTTCAAGATGAAATGACGGAAATAGAGGGTGTGAAAATTTGGGGTAGCCCTTGGACACCAGAATACATGAATTGGGCTTTTATGAAGGCGCATGGCAAAGAGATAGAAGAGAAGTGGGATATGATTCCCGATGATATTGATGTGTTATTGACGCACGGACCGATGGTGGGCGTACTTGATCAAATATTTTCAGGTTTATCGGTTGGTTGCGCTGCATTGTCAACGGCGGTGCAAAGGATCAATCCTAAATACTTTCTTTTTGGGCATATTCACGAGTCATATGGAAGACAGCAAAGTGGCGCTACGCATTTTATAAATGGCGCTGTGTTGAATGAAAATTATGAACTGAGTAATGATCCGGTTGTGATTGATTTCCTTTGATTTCGCAGGAGCTCGCGAAAATCGTGATTGATATTTGAGTTTTTTACAGGGATATGCTTACATTTGCCTAGCAATTCTGCCCGGGTGGCGAAATTGGCAGACGTACCATCTTGAGGGGGTGGCGCTCGTAAGGGCATGAGAGTTCGAGTCTCTTCCCGGGCACTAAACGGGATTTTTCTTAAAAAGAAGAGTCCCGTTTTTATTTATAAATCTCTTGTTTCTTTTTTGCCGTCAGCGTGCAAGGCGAAGCGGCCTTCGCTGCGGTCGTGTGCTTGTTCGCGTTTGGGCCAAGGCCATCCACCAAATTGGGTGCGCTGGTATTCTTGAAATGCTTGTTGTATTTCGAGCATGGTGTTCATTACAAAAGGTCCGTGTTGTGCAACAGGTTCGCCAATCGCTCTGCCTTGCAGCACTAGTAGGTAGCAGTCGTTAGCTCCTGCTTCGAGCGCAATGTCTTGATCGGATTGTACTTGAATGGAATGGTAGGCTGGGATGTTTTCGCCTTCTACGCGCATGTTGTTTCCTTTGTAGAAATAAAGTGTGCGGTTTACCAAATCAGTAGATTTTGCTAAAGTCCATTTTGCTTCTGCTTCCATTTTTATGGTCAATACCATTACTTGGTTGTTTGCGTTAGCGGCCCAAGAATCAGGTGTTGGCGCTGGAGCAAGGTGTTGTTTTAATTGTCCGGCAATGAGATTTATTTCTGTTTTTTTTCCATTGTTGTCGCTTTCTTGGATAAGTGGTATGGCGTCGCTCCAAAGCATTTTGAAGTGTGGTGCTGCAAATTTACTGGCTTTTGGTAGATTGAGCCATACCTGAAAGATCTCAAGAGGGTTGGCTTTGTCTTGGTTAAGAAGCGGAAACATTTCTGAATGTTGAACGCCTTTTCCAGCAGTCATCCATTGTACATCGCCACTGCCAAAGCGCCCGGCTGCACCTAATGAATCGCTGTGGTCAACGATGCCTTCTTTCACAATGGTGATGGTTTCAAATCCGCGGTGCGGATGGTAAGGAAACCCGGGCATGGTTTCGCCATGGTACATGCGCCAGCCGTCTTTGATGGTGAAGTCTTGTCCGATATTTCGGCCACGCAGCGAGGCGTCTGGTCCCATTGCATCATTGCCTTTTGGGTATTCGTCGCGGTGGTGCGCGCAAAACAAAAAAGGATCTTGTGTTGCCCATGGAAAGCCCAAAGCTTTGATTTTTAGGATGGCATTTTTGCTCATTTTGTAGCGGTATAAGTATTTTTAAAACTAAGGATTTGTTGAGTAATTGTTATGTTGTGCTGCTGTTTTTATTGATATTTTTTGTGATTGTCCGAAATCGTACCTGTAATTAAGGTTTAGGGTGATAGATCCTTCAAAGACAGAAACTTCGTTTCTCCTCTTAATCTCAAATCTCAGAAGGACAAGCATATTCAAAACAAGTTTATTGGGAATCGGTCACAATTGTCTTGCTGAGGTACTCCGAAGGATCTATCGCCCCATGCGGAATGCAAGTGGTGGAATTGCGGATAGTCATTATTTTTTTAAGAAAAATGGTGCGCAGCAAAGCACATGATTGTTCCTTGGTTAAAACAATAATTGTTTGTACAAGTAAAATTGAAAAACTTATATTACTTTTCCAATAGATAAAATTTTTAATACAATTCATTTCTAAAAAATTGAAATATGGATAAGCCAAAAATTGCCCAAACAAAACCATTTGTAGTGGATGTTGAGCCAGGAAAATATGCATGGTGTGCGTGTGGCGAAAGTAAAAATCAACCTTATTGCGATGGTTCGCACAAGGGCACTGGATTTTCGCCAGTAATCACAGAAATTACCGAGGCTAAAAAAGTAGCGTGGTGCGGATGCAAAGCGAGTGGAAAGGCTCCGTTTTGCGATGGAGCACATTCAAAGCTGTAGTAAAATACAATTAATTTTAAGCCTGCAGTGGAAGCGCTGCGGGCTTTTTTGTGCCTTTTCCTTGTTATTTTTTATATGCACTTATTGGGGTATACATGCCCTTAACACTTAAAGCATCGATGAAATTTTCGGGATTAGCACTGTATATTTCAACCATCTCATAGGAATATCCGAATTGTGCATTTGGTAAATGAATATGTATGCCCTCGATAAATGTTTGTTGATCTTTATCCGAATCACATTTCATTACAATGCGCAATCCGTCTTTGGTTAAAAATTGAAAATGTCTTTCTTTGTAAAGTGTGATTACTAGAGCTACTGTGTTTTTTTGTAAAATAGGTTTTATCCAAATGATATTTTCTGGATTTTCTTTGATCATATCTACCCAAAACACTCCGCCTTTTATTTCTCCTTTAAATTTTTTGGTCATTGTATATGCATAATAGCCGATGGCTAATCCTGTAATACTGAGAAAAAAAGTGGAATTCTCTAGTCCTTGGTAAAGAAAAAATGCGCTAAGAATAAACACGGCAATAATGGCAATTCCTGAGTTAAAGGAAGATATTTCACAATTCCTTCTTACCAATTTTTCAAATTCTTCATTCATTTTATTTTGAATTTAATTCCAAAGAAAATTATTCCTAAGGTGTTGTTAGGCTGAAATTTTAAAAAAGAAAGAGAGTATTTTGGCTATAATTTTTTCAAATCGGCAATCGTTTGCATCGGATCTTTAGCGGCAAATACAGCGTTGCCTGCCACCAATACATCGGCGCCACACTCCACTAATTTTTTGTAGTTGTTCAGGCCAACACCTCCGTCGATTTCAATTATGGCAGAGCTGCCCGATGATTGAATAAGTGCTTTTAATTTTTTTATTTTATCGTAGGTTTTTTCAATAAATTTCTGACCGCCAAATCCAGGATTCACCGACATGATTAATACCACGTCAATGTCTTGAATGACATCTTCTAGCACAGAAACCGGAGTGTGTGGGTTGAGCGCTACGCCAGCTTTCATGCCTTCGGCCTGTATGGCTTGAATGGTTCGGTGCAAATGCGGACAAGCTTCGTAATGCACGGTGAGCACATCGGCACCTGCTTTTTTAAATGCTGAGATATATCGATCGGGTTGAATGATCATCAAATGAACGTCCAATGTTTTTTTTGCATGGCGTTTGATGGCTTCAATCACTGGCAAACCAAAAGAGATGTTGGGTACAAATTCGCCGTCCATCACGTCGAGGTGAAACCAATCGGCAGTGCTGTTGTTTACCAATTCAATGTCTTTGCTCAAGTTGGCAAAGTCAGCGGCAAGGATAGAAGGAGCGATTAAGTGGGCCATGAGTTTTTTTTCAAAGGTAGCAAGAAGTTCAAATTGTGAAGTTGAAAGTTTTGTGTTTTTATTAACCAAAAAAAAGAGCCGCGGTTTTGGACGCGACTCTTTGATCAGAAAAGTGGGATGTTGTTATCCCAAGTATTTTACCAATATGTTGCTGCGAGAGGTGTGTTTAAGACGGCGCAAAGCTTTCTCTTTAATTTGGCGCACGCGTTCTCTGGTTAAATCGAATTTCTCGCCAATTTCTTCAAGGGTCAGTGATTGGTTGTCGGTTCCCAATCCAAAATACAAGGTAATCACATCGGCTTCTCTTGTCGTTAAGGTATCGAGGGTTCTTTTGATTTCTTCTTTGAGTGAATCGTCGAGCAATTGGTGATCGGGACGAGGACTGTCATTGCTCGTCATCAAATCATACATATTGCCGGCGTCGTCACCCTCTTGCAGCGGAGCGTCCATGGATACGTGACGAGAATTGCTTTTTAGTGATTCTCGCACTTCTTCTACCGGCAGGTCAAGCGCAAATGCGATTTCATCGGCAGATGGCTCCCGTTCAAATTCCTGTTCAAGCTGTGAAAAGGTTTTGTTTATTTTATTGATTGCCCCAATTTTATTTAGAGGTAATCTTACGATACGCGCATGCTCGGCCAAGGCTTGTAATATGGATTGTCGAATCCACCATACGGCATAGGAGATGAATTTAAATCCTCGTGTTTCATCAAAGCGCTGAGCAGCTTTAATTAATCCAAGATTCCCTTCGTTGATTAAGTCGGGTAAAGTCAAGCCTTGATTTTGATATTGCTTAGATACCGATACAACAAATCGAAGATTGGCACGTGTTAGTTTTTCTAACGCTGCTGCGTCACCGGCTTTTATTTTAATGGCCAGTTCAACTTCTTGATCGGCAGTTATCAGACCTTCCTTGCTGATTTCATGAAGATACTTATCCAAAGAAATAGTTTCTCTATTGGTAACCTGTTTGCTGATTTTAAGTTGTCTCATGGGTAGTTTGTATTAAGAAATTAGTTGTTCGTAGTGTAAATGCGTCTGTCTATCGAAACGCGAACGAAGTGATTTTAGTTTCGATAAAATGAAATTTTAATTAACAACAGTTCTCCTTTGATCGGAAAGCGCAAATCAGTAGATTTAAAAAAAAGTAGAGCATGAAGCACATTGTATTGTTGGGCGCAGGCAGGAGCAGTTCGGTACTGCTTGAGTATTTTAAGGAACATGCTGTGGCGCAGCAATGGAAAATTACTGTGGCAGATTTGTCGTTGGAGCTGGCGAAAGACATCGTTCAATGTCATTCTTCTTTTCGTTTTATTGATTTGAATGACAATTTTAATGCTAAAGAAGAATTGGTGCGAATGGCAGATGTGGTGATTTCTATGTTGCCCGCCAACTGTCATTTGGAGATTGCGCAGCTTTGTTTGAAACACAAAAAAAACTTGGTTACGGCCTCCTATGTTTCTCCAGAAATGAAGTCAATGGATGAGGAGGTGAAGGCAGCGGGTTTGGTATTTATGAATGAAGCGGGACTTGATCCTGGGCTCGATCATATGTCAGCCATGAAGATCATTGATGAATTGAGGGCGCACGGGGCAATTATACATGGTTTTGAATCTTTTTGCGGTGGCTTGATTGCTCCAGAAAGTGACAGCAATCCGTGGCGTTATAAGTTTACGTGGAATCCGCGAAATGTGGTAGTGGCGGGCCAAGGGGGGGCAGCGAAGTTTTTGCAAGAAGGAAGTTTTAAATATATTCCTTACCACAAATTGTTCCGCCGTACAGAGGTGATTGACATTGAGGGTTACGGCAAGTTTGAAGGGTATGCCAATCGCGACTCCTTGAAATACATTGATATTTATGGTTTGCATGGTATCAAAACTATTTTTAGGGGAACGCTGCGTCGCCTAGGATTTTGTAGAGCTTGGGATTTGTTTGTGCAATTGGGTATGACGGATGACTCTTATCAAATTACTGATTCGGATAAAATGACGCATCGTCAATTCATCAATTTATTTTTGGCATACAACAAGCACGATTCGGTGGAACTGAAGCTGAAATACTATTTGAAACTTGAGCAAGACGATGTGGATATTTGGGAAAAACTTGAGTACACTGGCATTTTTAGCAATGAGAGAATTACGCTGAAAAATGCTAGTCCTGCGCAGATTTTGCAACATATCTTGGAGAAGAAATGGCAGTTGAATCCAAATGACAAAGACATGATCATCTTGTTTCACCGTTTCAATTACAAAATCAACAACGAGATGAAGGAGTTACATTCGTATTTGGTGGTGGAGGGCGATGACGGACACAAAACAGCTATGGCTAAAACCGTAGGTTTGCCTGTTGCTATTGTTGCAAAAATGCTGTTGAATGGCGATATCAAAAATAGAGGTGTTTTAGTGCCAGTTGCGAAAGAAGTATATGCTCCGATTTTGATGGAACTGAAAAAATACGGCATCCATTTTATCGACAAACAAATTATCTGATCAAACTAAGGTGTGTATGTTTACGCTCTTTTATTCTGTGTAAAGTATTTGGCGAAAGCCCTTCGTATTCGTATAAAACAACATAAATATCTGTGGGTGCAGCACCTTTTGGCCCGCTGCCATCCCATTCTTTTTCAGGATTGGTAGTTTCAAAAATCAATTCTCCCCAGCGACTGAAAATCGACAATTTAAAAATGTAAAGGTATTCTCCTTTCACTGTAAAAACATCATTGATGCCATCTCCATTTGGCGTAAAGGAGTTGGGAATGTAAAAGAAGGTTGGATTACAATAATTCTCAATGTTAACAGTGTCAATGATGCTGCAGTTTTTGCCGTTGTATAATGTTAAAATATATTGTCCACTATCCGCCACTGAAATGGAGGCGGAAGTATCACCTGTTGACCAAATATATTTGAGCGCACTTCCACCATGTAATTCAAATTCAGGGAGAAAAACAAAACAAATTGTTGTGTCTTTTTCTAGCGTATTTATTGGGTTTTCAATAGGCGTTAGAGTGATGGTATCATTGTCGGTGCATCCAAACCCGTTGTCTACGTCAACGGAATAGGTTCCTGTTTTCGTTACCCATATACTTTTGGTATTAGGGCCGCTTGGAGTTGACCAATTGTAAATATAGCTTGAAGGGAGTTTCGTGTCTATAAAAATTGAATCACCTTCGCACACTAATTTATCACCTCCAAGCTCTACTGAAACCTGAGGATGAACTTGTACTACAATGCTATCGGTACTTACGCAAATGGATTTAAATGAAATGTCATCTAAGGCGAAGTCGTTACCCTGATCTTCAGTATTTTGATTGATCACACATATTTCTGCTGAGGTGGCAGAACCTGAATTCCAAAGAGCATAAAATTCCTTCCATTTACAAACTTCACTTGCCGCACGAAAAGGTTGATCCAATACTTGATTGTTAATTGAAAATTGTAGTAAAGCGGGATTTAGTGAAACCATAGAAGTTACCCACGTTGTAAATTGATAATCGGTGTTTTGATTGATTGGCACAGTTTCACACCAAATTCCTACTCCAGCTGCAACAGCTGCATCCATCACCATCATGTTTCCCAAACCATTGGTGTGATCAGAACAATCTCCCCAACCATTCCAAAAAATATTTGAAACTTTACTTATGCAATAAGCCCCCCAGTCCATTCTGCCGTTGACGCATTTTTGAACATATTGACTGGTGAAATCAGTATTTCCGTTTTCAAAATCGCCATTGATTATACTCTCAGTTGGAAATAGATATCGATTGGTGACGTAATATTTTGTGGTGCTTGCAGGAGAAGCAATTGGATTGGGTATTGTAGAGTCGTTTAATCCTGATTTTTTCGACCAGTTGAATTCGTATATAGTTCCTGCTGTTAGCAACTGAATTGATTCACCTTCACAAATCTCTACAGAATCAGCCACGCTTATAGTACAGTTGATTTGCGCCCATGACACCAAAGTGGAGGCGTTGAGTAAAATGAAAAATATGGTTTTAAGTTCTTTCATTTAAAACTTGATGTAAAAATCCTTCGTCAATTGAATGAACTCCGCTGCGTATTCACCATTGTGCAAATGAATAAGTAATTCGTCGTTCACGCATTCTAATACTGTTTTCTTGGTGATTTCAACCAAGATTCTTTTTGGGGATTTTCTGCTGTTAGGTTTAACTAAAGTAAGTTTTTTTATTGATAAGTCCATTTTAGCAACATTGAATTCTAAGTCGCTAATGTTTTCAAATGGGTAGATTAAACAGATTTTGCCTTGCTCAGAAAGTAATGAGGCTGCGTGTTCTATTAATTTATTGATACTTAGTGTCAGCGTATGTCGTGCGATATCACGTGCGCTGTTTCCGCTCAAATAGCTGTTTGAAAAATAGGGTGGATTGCTGATGATTAAATCAAATTTTACGGTACTATTAAATTTTGTAAAATCACATTCTTCTGCGCTCAGTCGCGATGCCCAAGGCGATGCGTTGAAATTGATTTGTGTTTGCAGGTAGGCGGAGTGCTCAATTTCCACCGCGTGAATTTGTGCCGTTGGATTGCGCTGCGCCAGCATTAGCGCAATCAAGCCGCTGCCCGTTCCCACATCTAAAATATTTTCGCAATCACTGCAGTCGGCCCAGGCGCCAAGTAAAACGCCGTCAATACCCACTTTCATCGAACACAGCTTGTGTTGTATTGTAAATTGTTTGAAGCGAAAGGCTTCATATTTCGAGCTGTTTTTATTCATTTAAACGCAGCAGATCTTCGGGCACCGAAACATGAATTTCTTTTTTTTCGGCATCAATTGAATCGATGAATTCATCTACCAAAGGAATCAATATTTCGCTTCTGTTGTTTTTTATGGTGATCAAAGTTTGAGCCGTTGAATCGTTGATTTCAGAAACCTCTCCCAAATAACCGGCATCTTTGTCGTATACTTTATAGTTCAGCAATTCCAATACATTGCCATCGTCGTTTACGTCGGGAAAATCAGCAGTAGGCAAATACATTTGAAATTTCAGCAACGACTGTGCATCGGCTTCTGTGTTGATGCCTTCAAATTTAATAACGCCTTTTTCACCGTTTAGTGAAAGTTTTTCCACCTTGTATTCGGCGAGGTGTTTGCCTATTTGTAGATATATTGTTGCGATCTCGTGCGCATCTTCAATGAAGGCCTCTGCCTTAAAATGAATCTCTCCTTTGAAGCCTTTGAGTTTTGTTAAAACGCCAAAATAAAATGTATCTTCTAATATCATCGTCGCTATTTATTTGTGTCAAATTTACAAAAAGCTTTCGGGATGTGGGCGCAAGATTCTTGTTCCATTAACATTCGACGTTTGATTTTTATTTGCTTTAGCGAATTTTGCGGGCACTATAATTTTTACCTTGCTTGAAAGATATTGAATATGAGTCCTGCATTTATTTTATTGGTTATCGGATTGTACTTGGGCGTGTTGATGCTCATCGCTTATTATACCAGCAAGGGCGCTGACAACGACAGTTTTTTTTCAGGTAATAAAAATTCATCTTGGTATGTTGTTGCCTTTGGAATGATTGGCGCGAGTATGTCTGGTGTCACGTTTATGTCTGTGCCCGGCGCTGTAGAACTCGGGCATTTTGCTTATTTGCAGGTGGTGCTTGGTTATTTTGCTGGCTATTTTGTGATCGTATATGTGTTGTTGCCGATTTATTATCGAATGAATTTGATTTCTATTTACACTTATTTGGAAGACCGATTTGGTATTTGGACTTACAAAACAGGGGCAAGTTTTTTTATGGTGTCGCGCATTTTAGGTGCGTCTATTCGACTGTTGCTCGTAGCCAATGTATTTCAGTTTTTAATTTTTGATGCCTGGGGCGTTCCTTTTTTCGTGACAGTATTTATTTCTATCGCCGCCATTTGGCTATATACTTATAAAGGCGGAATCAAAACCATTGTGTGGACCGACACTTTTTTGAGTTTCTTCATGCTCTTGTCTTTGGGAGTCACCGTATATTATATTTCAGATGCTTTGAATTTAACGGAGAAGGGCGGCTTGTTTAGTGCAGTGGCCGATAGTTCTTATTCGCAAATATTTTTCTTTGACGACATCACTAAGGGCAATCATTTCCTGCGACAGTTCTTGGTGGGTATGTTCATTACCATTGGAATGACGGGTCTCGATCAAGATTTAATGCAGAAAAATTTGAGCTGTAAAAACATTAAGGAGGCACAAAAAAACATGATCAGCTTTTCGTTTATTATGGTGATCGTGAACGTGATTTTCTTATTGCTTGGCGCGACGTTGTATATGTATGCCGATAAAATGGGAATCGCAGTGCCTATGCTCGATGGCAAAGTGCGCACCGACTTGTTGTTTCCGCATATTGCGCTGCACAGCGGTTTTCCAGTGGTTATGGCTATTTTATTTATTTTGGGTTTGATCGCTGCAGCGTACGCTAGCGCTGATTCTGCCTTGGCAAGTTTAACGACTTCGTTTTGTGTTGATTTTCTCAACATCAAAAAAATGACTTTGCCCGATCAAAAAAAATGGAAAGATAGGGGGCATATCTTAATGTCGCTTGTTCTGCTGCTCACCATTGTGGTGTTGAAAGAATTGGTGTCAGACAATGCCATTGAATCTATCTTGTTTTTTGCTGGATTTACTTATGGTCCGCTGATTGGTTTTTATGCCTTCGGAATTTTTACCAAACGTGAACTTAAAAAAGATTATTACTCTCTTTTGTCTTCTGCATTGGCCATTGCTCTTTCAATCTTTGTCTATTCTTTTCAAGAGCAGTTGTTTGGATTTGACTACAAGATCAAGCACGAGATGATTATGTTTAATTCGTTAATGACTTTTGTTTTCATGTACGTATTTTCTGCGAAGCAACAGGTGAAATAATAGATGGTGTTTTGGCGTTGATATATAAATCAATGCCGGTGAAGTCTATTTTTGGTTTTGCTCCTCTTTATTTTTTTTGTGAGTTGGTGTGCGGACAATGTGATCCCACCATACTTGGGCCCGACAGTAGCGGTGGCTATACTTATCCATATTTGCGCGAAGCCAATGTGCTTTGGGCAAAACGTGTTTGGCGCGTTATAGACATGCGTGAAAAGGTAAACCATCCTTTGTATTATCCCTTGGAAGCGATTGGCAATCAAAAGAATTTGGCAACACTACTTCGCGATGAAGTGCTGAATGGTTCTTTGTTGGCCTATTCGCCCTTGCGCGATGATTTTAGCGTTGTTTTAAGTACGAATGAACTCTTGTCTGTTTTTGTGAAAAAAGATACGCTGTGGAGCGTTAATGCTGGGGGGGGTGAAAAAATGGCAACTCCAATGAAGAAAGCCGTGGATATGCGTTTGGTAAAAAGAGTGCGTGTGAAAGAAGATTGGTTTTTTGATCGACAACGCTCGGTGATGGAGGTGCGTATTATCGGTCTTTGTCCCGTTATTGAAAGTTATGACGATGAGGGCAATTACCGCGGAGATCAGCCTTTGTTTTGGGTTTATTTTCCGAAATGCATTTGTGCATTGGAACACAATTTAGCATTTACAAATAACAACGATGCGCAAGCTTACAATTATTTTCAACTGTTCAACGAGCGTCGTTTTTCAAGTTATATTTATATGGAAAGCAATGTGCGTGGCGCTGCAATCTCAGATTATACTTGGGGGAAAGATGCTTTGTTGGAAGCGGAAAACATCAAAAATAAAATTCGAAAGACAGAGGAAGATTTTTGGGAATACTGAATTACTGAATCCACTTTTGACCAGAGATCATCAATGCTTCTTGCACTGTTATTCTTGTTCCTTTATTGTATGCAGTGACAAATGGACCCACCACCTTGTTTTCATTTTTCACCTTTTCTCTATGGTCACGAGCCTCTTTGTACTCGTTAAATTCTCCCACAACGTACTTGTGCCAACCTTCGTGCATCATAGTATAAATCTTCTCTAGGATGTTGTTTGCTTTTGCAAAGTAAGAAACATCCACTTGCTTTTTTGTTGCGCAAATTTGAACGCTGTAGTACAAACTTTGATTGGGATTGCTGACACCAAAATCTTTTGCTGCCAATTCTTCAGCTGCAACTGGTGTTTTTACGCGGGTTTTGTCTTTTTTCGCAATCTTCACTTCTTCACCTTTTTCAACGATGTTCACGGTAGTGCTTTCTTTAGTTGTCGCTTCTTTCTTCACTACTTCTTTTTTCACCACTTCTTTCTTTTTTTCTTCAACAGCTGTGATTTCTTTAACTTCTTCTTTAGCTGTAACGGCTGTTTCTTTTGGTGTTGTGTTTTCAACTTCCGTTTTAGAAGGTTCTACGATAGCCACTGGTTCTGCGTTCTGCTCGAGTATAGTGACTTGACTGTTTTCAAATGCAATTTTTTTGTTGGTTCCATCGCTTTCTTTTAAGTACGAGAAAAAACCTTCAATGTTTTGCATGCCGCTCATGTCCATTCCTGCGGTCACTTTGTATTTCACTTTAATTTCAGCTGAAGCAGGCATTGTCATCCAAAGTATTTTCACCTTTCCGTCTTGAAAAGAAAAGATGCCGCCGAAAGCATCGACTTCTTCCGCTACAAAACCCAATGGAAGTGTTTCCATGATTTTGGCAAAGCCGCTGGCGCCTCCTTTGTTTATCGATAATTCAACCGTAAAAGATTCTCCTTTTTTGACATTTGAAGAAGATAAATTTCTCTTCACTGAAATATTTTCGTCTGCAACGGTAGTGGAGCTTTCTTTGACTGCATTGTTTGTTGCGGTTGCTGTAGCTGCGGTGCTTGTGTTTTTGGTTTCTGTTGCAGTATTGTTCACTACTGCAGTGTTTTCTTTATTGGTAACAGTTTGCACTGGTTGTTGCGCTTTTTTTTCTACTGCAGCATTTGCAGTGCTCTCAGTTTTTGTTGCTGTTTTTGCTGCGTCTTGAGCTGTTGCCGTTGTGGTGGCTTCTTTAGTGCTGCTTGTTTTGGCGATCGCTGCTGATCCAATGTTGATGCTTTTCACAGGACAAATTGCTTCGTGTTTACTGCCTTCCATAACATAAGAGAACTTGCCGCTTATTGTTTTTGATCCAGAAACACTTGCTAATGTTTTAATTTTGAAACGCACTTGAAATTCAGCTTCACTTGGTAATGCCGTCCATATTACCTTTACTTGTTGATCAGCGAAAGAGAATGCTCCGTCTTTGCTGTCGATGTTTGTTGCTGTAAATCCAGCAGGAAGTAAAAATTGAAGTTTTGCAAATTCTCTAACGCTGCCTTTTTTCAGCGTTACAGTCATAGTGAAGTCTTCGCCTGGGTTAGCTGATGCCGGTAAACTAGCATCAACAGTAACTTGATCTGCCGCAAAAAACCCGAGTAGGGAGAGGAAGATAATGTTAATGTATACGAGCAAACTTTTTATCATAAAGAGAATTCTTCAGTTCTCACAAATCTATTTTAATTAGAAAGCGATAATGAAGTGACTCAGTCATTGTTGTAAACAGATATTTGTTAATAAGGTAGGTAAAATGTTGAAAAATAAATTCGAGCGAACAAGTGCGTCGCAGTCAATGAAAAAATAAATAGTTGTTTTTTTCAAGCTTTAATGCTCGAAGAAATAGTCGATGATTTTATGAACATCATTGACGTTGACGTTGATGGCGTCATCAAAAATACGATCGATTACTTTGTAAATTTCATCAGTCGTAATCACTCCGTCATTGTTCATGTCGGCTTCTGAATATGGCATAGGAAGTTTTGCAGCGCTTTTTGCATTTCCTTCATTTTTCGCACTACTGTCAACGTATTTATCATCGCACAGGCTTGGATAAACTTTACAAATAATATCATGGTTCATGACAATAGAGTCGTTAAAGCGCGCAAGAAAAATGCTGTCGGCAACGGTAATGCCGCTATCGTTTACCATCGTGTTTTTTGCCGATTCAACTTCCTTGTCTTGGTAGTCCGCAATGCCGTCTTTGTCTTTGTCGAGTGGGCAACCTCGCGCGTCTACTTTAGTGCCCTCAGGAGTGCCCGGACAAAGATCATTCATGTCTACAACACCATCTGCATCCCGGTCTGATTTCATTACAATACTTCTTACATCAACATCGTAGTTTTGTTTTTTGTTGATGGATGATATTGATTTCCCTTGAAAATTAATAAGCAATCCACCGGTTGCTGACCACATCGCATCGTTGTTCGCGCCAGCTTTAAAGTTGTCAAGAAAATCAGTTTGAGTAAGGTAGTAAGTGCCGTTTACGTAAAAATCTAAGTTTTTAATCAATTTCACTTTTACGCCAACACCAATAGGGAAGTAAAGAGCGCTTTTTGTGTATTTGTTATTGGGGTCGCTTAGTGCGGTTTCGTATTTATAATCTCTTTTTAAAATTTTTGATGGCTTCGAATTTTCTTGGCTTT
>Ga0114969_10000014_pt1 | contig 145891 bp, 107 predicted proteins | sample M_130807_MF_Meta_FD_87316 | JGI IMG/M metagenome (GOLD analysis project Ga0114969, IMG submission 87316) | Freshwater microbial communities from Lake Montjoie, Canada to study carbon cycling - M_130807_MF_MetaG | ecosystem: Environmental > Aquatic > Freshwater > Lake | place: Lake Montjoie... | reverse complement strand
CCTGTGTGGAACGGCACCTTTGGCGATAGATTGGCTTCGGCCGGAACCTACTACTGGGTGGTTCGATACACCGATTCATCAAATGCCACCTACGAACAAACGGGCTATGTTACTCTGTTGGGGAACTAAGTATTTGGTGTTGGCGCAAGCAATGTAACAACACCAATTATTGCTTTTAAAATTCAAGCCTTGCATTTTTAGCATTAGCGAGCCAACTATGGCGCAAAAAAAATATTTTTTTGCAGTTAAAGCCATTAAAAAAACCCTCCCTTTCGACTTTTTTTCTGTACGACGTGCGTGGTAAGCGCATAATTTTTGTCAACAATAAATCGCAACAATTTTTTAATTACCTGATTACCAGTAATTTAAATAAAACAGGTATTGCGTTGTAAGCGCAAACAATATCTATTGTAATAATCTGTATATCAATTGATTAGACTGTAACTTTTCCTTGTTTTACTTTGTTTATACCACCGTACCACTTAAATTGCGAAGCAGGTGATCACAAAACAACACAAAAACCTTCTTCCACTTTTAATCGTAAGTAATACAAAATGAAAAAAACTCTATTCTTTCTTCTGTTAGCGTCCACCGGATTGATAGTGGCGCAAACTGTAGCCGTTGGCTCAGGTAGCTATACGCTTTCATTGCCAACAGGACCAACAATTTTACCGAATAATGCGGTTCCTGGCACATCGCACTACCAAAGAGTAGACAATGTGGACAGAACAGGGGCGTTGCCAAAAGTTGTTCCAGGTTTTTCTCAACCTATTGCCACCAACGATTGGTGGTCGTCAGCCATGTGGAGTTACGAAATGCCTAATAGCAATTACTATCCTGATTGGCTAATAGCTCCCTATTCTTTCTTGATGCATCCGCATCCATTAATTATACAAGCAACGCGATATGGATTAAATGTCTCTTCTGAAAACAATCCAGTATTCTCCAATAGCGCCAATGGCGGAATGGTGGACTACCATGTTTGGAGGGAAAACCACTTATGGGTAGGGCTTGATGGCATGGATGTTCCAGCCTCCACTGGCACAAAAATAAAAAGCTACGGAGATTGGTCTGTGACAATGCAATGGGACGATGGTGCCGGAAGAGTATTAGAAGCAACCACTGGTCATGGTATTCCGTACGTATATTTCAAAAAAACGGGCTCAAGCAATCCAACCCTACGCTATGTTGCAGGCACACCAACTCCTTTTGCTTCCATTTCAAACACTACAGTTGAAGCCAGAGGAATAACCTTATTAGGCAAACATTATGGCGTCTTTTGTCCTCCCGGAACAATCATCAGCACCTCCTACATACTTAATATCATGGAAGGTGATATGGCTTACAACAACGTACCTCGTGATGCGCAAAAAATTCAATTACCGGCAGGACAAAACTATTTTTCTGTTGCCGTACTCCCTGATAATTCACCAGCCACCCTTGCTTATTACGCCAAATTTGCTTTTGCTTTCGTCACCGACACAAAAGTTTCATGGGAATATGACGAATGCAAATCACTTGTAAAAAACACGTTCAATTTTGTTACATCTCCTCAAGGAACCAGCACCGAAACCAAAACATTAATGGCAATGTATCGACATCAGTATAAAAACATTGATGCAACCTCATCGGCAGCGGCAACAGCATATAGTTATCCTGCGACTGCTCGTGGAGAAATGAAAGTTTATGAAGGCAGCTCTTTTGTGAACGCACACACCAACCATGGCTTCCTTCCTGGAATGCCCGATTACGGAAATTACGACAAAACAAAATTGTACAATTACGTGCAAGCCGAACTCGCCAAAGGAAAAAATTATTTCTTCTATGCCGACAATCAATCATTAGCAGTATACGGTGCGGGGGTTGCGCTTCTTAAAATTTGTGATTTGATTGAATTAGCTGATATGGTAGGACATACGGTTGCCCTCAACACTTTTAGACAGTGGACCAAAGATTATCTACAACGATGGTTTACAACAGGCAAAGCAGCAGCACCAAACGACGATCAATTTTATTATGATGCCACGTGGCAGTCGCTGATCGGTATGCCTTCCGCTTTTGAATCTGATCGACAGCTGAATGACCATCATTTCGGCTACGGATATTTTGTTAAGGCAGCGGCAATCGTGGCTAAATATGAGTCCAACAACACTTGGGAAACCCAGTGGGGACCAATGGTAGAAATGCTCATAAAAGATGTTGCCAACTGGGACCGCAGCAACACACAGTTTCCTTTTTTGCGCAATTTCGACCCGTACGCTGGGCATTCATGGGCTTCCGGCCATGCTAATTTCACAGCAGGAAACAATCAGGAATCCAGCTCCGAAGCGATTAACTTTGCCTCCGGTGTTGCCCTTTGGGGAACTGAAACCGATAACAAAACCTTACGAGATTTAGGTGCTTTTCTTTATGCCACAGAAATTGATGGTTACCGCCAATATTGGCAAGATGAAGACAAAGCCACCTATCCTGCAGGCAATTGGTTTAATACGGCTGGTATGGTTTGGGGGTGGGGTGTAGGCTATCAAACTTGGTTTGGAAGTGGTGCATGGCCAGGGCCCTATAATCCTGAATACAATCACGGCATAAGTTTTTTACCTATCAGCGGAAGTTCACTATATCTAGGTTTGAATCAAAGCGCTGCAGCTGACAACTACAATGAAATGACAACCAACAACCTGAATGTGAACAGCAAAATTGGTCCCCCACATACCGACTTCAAAGATATTATATGGTGTTCTCAAGCCCTATTTGATAATCCCTCGGCAAAAAGCGCATTCGATGCAAACGAAACCACCTATATCCCTCAAACTGGAGAAACCAAAGCGCATACTTATCAATGGATTTATGCTTTGGATAAACTTGGAACCGTTGATGCCACCATCACTGCCGACATGCCGACCTATGCTGTATTCAACAAAAATGGCTGTAAAAACTACGTCGTGTACAACCCAACAGGTGCCTTTGCAAAATCAAAAGTAACCTTCTCCGACGGCCGCTGTTTTCTCCTACCAAAGCAAGATAGCATCTACGTTTTCAACAAATGTCCCGACCCAAAAAAACCAGATAGCATCTATGTAACCTGTCCCAATAATCCGGTAAAACTCATCGCCAAAGACACTCTTTGCGGCAGCAATTTTCAGTGGGACCGCAATGGCACAAGCATTGGTGGCGCTACAAAACTAAGCTATCTCGCAGCACTTGCAGGAGAATACCATGTAAGCTACAAAATCAGCGAATGCTTGGTAAAGAAAGATACGTTTAAGGTTGTATTGAAGGACACCATCAGCACAACAAACATTAAAAAAATATGCAATGCCTTAGGAACAGCCTACACTGTAACCTTCGATATCAGTGGTGGTGATGCTGCATCCTATTCTGTTAAAGTAAATGGCGCCGCAGCAGGTGGTCCTGGGCAACTCAATGGATCCACCTTTACAAGCGCCTCCATACCAAGTGGCAAATCTTATTTCTTTTTGGTCAGCGACAAAAACAACTGCGATATTGACACTATTTCCGGAATGCAATCCTGCCTTTGCACAACGATCGCAGGAACGATGAAACAACCCGCCTTGAAAGCCTGTGGAGACACTGCTCTTGCACGCGCAATACACAACAAAGATGAGGTCTTAGACGCCAACGATACGCTGATATACTATTTACACAATGGCAGCGGCGGCGCATTAGGAACAGTTTACGGCACCGCTAACACCCCTTCTTTCAGCTATAACAGCGCCTTAAGCTATGGCACCACTTACTATATTTCAGCTGTAGCAGGCAATAAAAACAACAGCGGCGGCATTGATTTAAGTGACCCATGCTTGTCAGTTGCTGCAGGAACCGTAACCGTTTTTTGGCCATTGCCAAGTGCACAACTTGGCGCCGATACCGCTGTTTGTCAGGGAAGCAGTATAACACTTGATGCAGGCAACAGCGCGAGCTATCTTTGGTCAACTACTGAAAGCACCAAAACAATTTCGGTAAATACAGCCGGGAAGTTCAGTGTGCGTTTTACCGATGCTAACGGCTGTGTTAATAGCGATACTATTGTTGTAAAAAGCACCCAAGCACCTAGCACACCCACATTCACTGAAACATGCAATGGCACCAGCGATTATACTGTGAGTTTTACCATCAGTGGCGGAGATTCATTGTCATATAGCGTTCTCATGAGTCCCGGAAGTGCTGGTGGACCAGGTGTATTAAACAACAAAACATTCACCAGTGCACCTATTCCTAGCGGTACTCCCTACTCTTTTATCGTAAAAGACAAATTCAGTTGCACACCCAATACGGTAAGCGGCACAAAAAACTGCAATTGCATCACCAATGCGGGCAACATGTCGCTTGCCACAGTAAGCGTTTGCGAAAATACCACAGCCGTAGTAGCCACCACAAGCGCTTCCCAACTTGATGGCACCGACATATTGCGCTACTATTTGCATAGCAACAATGGCACAACTTTAGGCACGGTATTCGCGAATAACGCAACGCCTTCGTTCAATTTTGCACCTCCACTGGCATACGGCGTCAATTACTACATTTCAGCGGTAGCAGGCAACGACAATGGCTCAGGCGCAATTGATTTAAGCGACCCCTGTCTATCAGTTGCAAAAGGAACACCAGTGATTTTTTCTGCACTTCCTTCTTCTTCATTTGCAGGAAATGACAGCACTGTATGTGGCAATAGTGCTATGCTAGCTGCAAATCTTCCCTTACACGGCACTGGTATTTGGACACTTAGCGCAGGCACTGGAAACTTCACCAACATTACCTCACCCAACAGCTCAGTAAACGGCATATCCACTGGAAGCAACACCTATACATGGACCATCATCAGTGGAACCTGCCCACCCACCTCCAGTAACGTGACGATCAAAAGTGATGCGCTTCCAAGTCCATCGCTAGCAGGTACTGCACAAGCAATTTGCGCAAATGAAAGCGTACTCGCAGCAAACATTCCTCTTATTGGCATTGGATCATGGACAAGCAGCGCAACCATCAACGATAATTTGTCGGCAACATCAAAAGTATCAGCGCTGCAAATCGGAGACAATACTTTCATCTGGACAATCAGCAATGGTGTTTGTCCGCCGTCAGTATCCAACGTCATTGTGAAAGTGGATGCACAACCGATTAACGACAATGTTTTCGCAGCAAAGGAAATTTGCGGAACAAGCGGCGCCATCGCTGCAACGGCGCCAAGCATAGGTGCTGGCGCATGGTCAATCATCGGGGGAAGCGCCACAATTGACGATGTAAACAGCAACAACACAACGGTGAGTGGCCTGCAACAAGGCGACAATGAAGTGCTGTGGACAGTGAGCAATGGAACTTGTCCAACTGTAAGCAAAACCCTCCACATCAGCACCAAACCACTCCCTGCACTAAACCTCGGTAAAGATTCAACCCTATGCGACGGAGACCATGTGCTCCTGAGTGCCGCACGCGCTTCGGCTCCATACACCTATAGTTGGCAAGACAACAGTACTGGGTCACAATATTTGGCGACGAAACCAGGGCAATATTTTGTAAGTCTAAAAGCAGCTGACTGTCCGGCAGTGAGTGACACCGTCATTTTCGACAACAATTGTCCCTACCATTTCTACTTACCAAACGCCTTTACACCAAATGGCGACAACAAAAACGAAGTATTCAATGCCAACGCCTATAACATCCTAAGCTTTCAAATGGATATTTTCGACCGATGGGGAGAAAACATATACTCAACAAGTGACCTAGAGAGCGGATGGAATGGCAAAAGCCGTTGGGGAAATGATGCGCAGATAGACGTTTACGTTTACAAAATCAACTTTACAGTACTGTCCCAAAACGACAAAACGCTTTACAAATCACTAATAGGAAGAGTTTCTCTTATCAGATAATTCAATCATCTAAGTCCATAGCAAAATGAAACATAGTTTTCCTCCATCAGTAAAAAGTCCACTACGTAACTTACTAAAAACAGCGTTGATGATTAAAAAATCCATTGCCCTACTTTTCGCCTTAGTGCTTTGCCTGCCCTACTTTTCTAGCGCACAAGAAGCCCTTGTTTTGGATGAAGCCAGTAAAGACGACTACGTCATTGAAGGCAATTCCACCGTGGTTTTAGAAGACCCTAGCAATGAACTCACATTTGAGCAAGTGAGTAGCGCCGACTATCAATCAAAATTTTTACCACATCACATTGCTGAGCGCTTCGACTTTGTTGAAAATCCAGAATCGACCTATTGGATAAAATTTAAATTGCGGGCAAACACAGTACTACGCAAACACTACGTTTTAGAAAACAGCGACTCTCACATCGACAATTTTGAATTGTACAAACCTGGAAACAGCAGCGCTAATGTTTACATCAAAGAAAAAGCAGGTTTCGCTTCAAACTTTGGAATACGAAAATATTCACACAAAAACTTTGTCTTTGACATTTCACCAAGCACTACTGTGCAAACCTATTTTGTGCGCGTAAAATCTGCAAACCACAACCCCTTTATTTTTAAAATTCGAGCCACTTCTTCTTTCTCAAGTTACGCTTTGGCGGAATATTACTTATTGGGCCTTTTCTACGGAATTTTAGGTATAATGGCGATATACAACTTCATCATGTTCTTATCCTTACGAGACAAAGTGTATTTGTACTATGTGCTTTACGTAATTTGCGGCGCGCTGATTTCAATGGCCGAAGATGGTTTGGGCTTTCAATACCTATGGCCAAATAGCCCCGCAGTGAACTCATTTGTAGCGCAAACCGCACCACTACTTTTACTGTTGAGCTTTACGGTTTATGCAAAGCAATTCCTGGAATTGAAAACACTTTTGCCAAAAACAGACAAGATCCTCAATTACATCATGATAGGATATTTGTGTTTCTATATGGTCAGCGTAACAACTGGAATGCAGTTCGCTTATGAAATATATCTACTTCCCTATCTATTCCTCTACGCCACCTCCATTGTTTGCATAAAAAAAGGACTGCACCAAGCCCGCTACTTCATTTTGGGATATTCCTTCATGATCTTGACCATCATCAACTTTACCTTACGAATGAGTGGATTTATTAGATGGGACAACATCATTTTCATATACTCCTTTAACATTTGTCTCGTGTTTGAAATTGTAATTCTCTCTATCGCACTAGGTGACCGAATCCGATTGATTCGCGCCAAACAAGAAAAAGCACAAGAAAAAATCATTGAACACTTGAAAGAAAATGAACTACTCAAAGACAAAGTAAACCGAGAACTTGAAGAAAAAGTTTTGGAAAGAACACGCGACCTCGACGAAAGAAACTTGGAGTTAAAAGATGCCTATGAGGAAATCAATCGATTCAATGCCTTACTGGATGCCGACAATAAAGTGCTCAAAATCAACGTAAAGGAGTTGTCAAAAGCCCGTGTTTTAATGAAAGAAGTGAATTTTGAAGAGTTCAGCAGAATCTTTCCCGACAAAGACAGCTGCTTGAAATACCTTGTCGATTTAAAATGGTCAAAAGGATACGCATGCAAAAAGTGTGGTAATACCAAATGGTGCGAAGGCAAAGACGACTTCTACCGCAGATGCACGAAATGCCGCTATGATGAATCCCCAACTGTTGACACCATCTTTCATAAATTGAAATTCCCTATCAATAAAGCTTTCTATCTGCTCTTTTTGGTATTTGCCAATAAAGAGAAAATCACTTCGCTTGAACTTTCCAACATATTGAGTTTACGCCAAAGCACTTGCTGGACTTTCACAAAAAAGATTCATGAGATTTTGGCTTCTCGCAAGAAAATAAGTCACAACGACCAAGATGGTTGGGGCAAATTAGTACTTAACGAAGAAGATGATAAAGCAATGAAAACAACTGAAACTTCTATTTAATACGCTCGTACTAATTGTTAGCTAAGTGTAAAAGACACAATAGCAACAATGGCGTTTGTCTTTTAAAATCAGCCCTTTGCCACAATACGAATTGTTTATTAAGCGCAAATTAACTTACTTTAACACTCTACTAATCAATTAGTTACAGAAAATAAATCTTGAAATTTACTTGACCTTCGAACAAATAACACTTATCATTGTCTCATAAACTAATACTCTATACCATGAAAAAAAATTTACTCTCTATTTTAAGCGCAGTTTTTTTAGGAATGAGCGCTAACGCACAAACTTACTTATACAGCAACGATTTCTCTACGGCACCAGTTCCAACAGGAAGCGGCGCGTTTACGCATGCAAGCGACGGATCTAACTGGACCATCACAGCAGCCGGTCATGATGAATGGGATGTAATTGAACTTGCCTTTCCTTCTGCACTCAACTTCAAAACTTCTGGAGCAAAGCCAACAGTGACAATTACTGGTAGCACCAATCAAACCGTTGCTTTCAGCTTTACACTGAAGGATGGCAGTGGCAATCATTCTGACGCATTCGGTGATCTTCCTTCTGCTCCTACAACTATGAATATCATTAAAGATGCAAGTCCCGCAACGTTTTCTTGCAACTTTGCAGGTGGTTTTGACGACCTACATGGTGGACCAAACGGCACATACAAAGGAAAGGTAGATTCAACAAACATCGTTGGTATCACTTTCAGAGTGAATGCTGGATGGGCTTCAAGCGAATGGACTTATCACCATGGTTTAGGAGATGCTGCTACATACAAGCTAGCATTAAACGGCACCATCAAAATTGACAAATTAACCGTAGGTGAAATACCAGCTGGTATTGCAGTAAACAACAGCAGCAGCGCAATGAATGTTTTCCCAAACCCAACTACAGGTGTTGTGAATGTAACATTGAATAACCCAAACTCTGAATTGCAAACTGTTTCAATTTCAAACGTATTGGGACAACAAGTTTACAACAACAAAACAAGCAACTCAAGTTTGACTGTTGACTTGTCTGGATTGGAGAAAGGACTTTACTTAGTAAGCACGCAGTCGAAAGAAGGCATCAGCACTAAAAGATTGTTTTTGAACTAAAAACAACACTATACCCCTAGTGAGAGAATAATGAGAAATCATTATTCTCTTTTTTTTTGCCAACACATTGTGAAAATACAAATGATTGACTGCGATCATGCCGATACGCTATGAATATGGCGATAGCCTCTCTCCATTACGCAGCAAGACAAATAACAACAAATACACGCAAAGACATTCGAGAACGATTGCTCCACTGATATCCTCTGAAAGATCTATACACAATTTCAATACGGATGTAACTACTTAAGTACAATCGTCAATACAGCTCAGAAAAAACCAATGAATATAGGTGTATACTGCATTAAACCAGTATGAAAACCAAGATAGATTCGCCCAAAACAATACACACGTCGAAAATCCACAGCATTGAGTTGCCACAAACACCAATGCCATCAAATGCAACAAAGGACTACAATTAATTGTTGCAGATTTTATAAAAAATTTCCCTGCCAATGAAGCGATGAATATCAAAACAATTCATAACAGTTGCATCATAAATACCTTCCAACCACTGTCCTTCCTATGTTTACCCCCACAAAAAAATCAACTACTTAAAAACATCAATAACTGAAAAAGAAATAGAAATGAGCAGCTGAATAAGCACGCTCCAAAGCAGCACTTGACATATCTTGCATGAAAGGAAACATAAATTCAAAGCTGCCGTAAAGACCCACTATTACATTATGGAAATTTAATAATCAACACTTTACTTTGAAAAACCTACAGTGGCTATTGCGAACTCCCCTGTAAATTAAAAATCACAAGAAATTCTCAAATGGAAGACAAAACAAACAGCAAGGGAAAAGGAACTATATCTTACACCATCGTACATAAAAACGTGCTACTTAAACGATTTAATGAAACACATATACCTCCCCTTACTGCTTCAAAAACAGGATTTTACAAACAAAACACCTTGCTTTTTAAGTGCACACCAACCATTTTCAACTACTTGATTTTCAGTTTTTTATGTAGCATCGAATTAAAAAAATAGTTCTAAATTCACTTGATTAATGACCATTTATGACCTATACTTGTTTTGATAACAAACTAAAGTACTTTAATCAATGAAAAGGAATATAGTATTAATAGCCGTTTTTACTCTTGTTGCATCTTTTGCATTTACAACTGCGCAAAGCGATGAAACGGAAAGCTACTACGTATATGCTGATGGTTTTGTGCATGGTATCCCAACAGGTTTTATGGGTGAGCGTGACGGAAAGAGCATAAAACTGGATGTTTCATGCAAAACAGAACCTTATAAAGGAGAAAGTTGTTTAAAGCTTGCAGTAGACAATTCTGAAACTTGGAGAGGGCTTCACATTCAATTCACAGGTGCTTGGAATGCACAAATGCGCGAAGACGCAAAACTACCAGATCTTACACCCTATGACAAACTGGAATTTTACGCCAAAGCAGATCCTGTAAATGGAGAACCTTACATTTTAAGCACCATTGGTGTTGGCGGCGGCGGCGCACCAGAAGACAAAGTGGAAGACTCCTACCTAGAAATTGGCAGCACTTGGAAAAAATACAGCATCAGCATCAAAGGAGCCGATTTCAAAAGAGTAAATACCCTATTGTTTATGGTGCTTCCAGTAGGAACCCTTTATCTTGACGAAATTCGTTTTACAAAAAAAATAAAAAAATAAGCTGTGACTATGCAGAGATACAACCCAATAAAACTAATGACCATCCTCTTCCTTGCTTTGCTTGGCAGTGCTTGCTCTACAGTAACTATGGTGGAACAAGAAAATCTATACGTGCCGGAGTCGGAAATGGTCACTATAGACAACACATCAACTACTGACAATGGATATAAACCGCCGCTTAAACGCAATGGTTGGGAGTTGATTTGGGCAGATGAGTTCAACGACAAGAAGCTCGACACCAGCAAATGGAACTACGAAGTAAACGGCGACGGTGGCGGTAACAACGAATTGCAATACTACACTGCATCACCGAATAACGTGTATATGATAGACAATAAATACCTGGTACTTAAAGCTATCAAGCAAAATTACAAAGGCAAAATGTACACATCAGGGCGCTTGAACACCCGATACAAACATGGTTGGGTATACGGCCGTTTTGATATTCGAGCTAAAACGCCAGTACAACAAGGTATTTGGCCGGCCATCTGGATGCTTCCTACCGACTATGTTTATGGCACTTGGCCTCAAAGTGGTGAAATTGACATAATGGAATCCGTTGGTCATCAGCCAAAATCATGCGTAGGCACAATGCACTTCGGGCAACCATGGCCCAACAATTCTTACAAAGGAAAAACGATTGACGTCACTGAAGGCGACCTGTCTACTGCCTTTCATTTATATTCAGTAGAATGGGAGCCCAATGAAATCAGATGGTACATTGACGACAGCTTGTATTCCACCATGACACCAGCCAACACAGATCCTCAGAGATGGCCCTTTGATCAAACCTTTCACATGATATTGAACTTAGCGGTTGGTGGTCAATGGCCAGGTCCGCCAGATGAGAACACCACTTTCCCAAAATACATGTACGTAGATTACGTGCGTGTGTACCAAAAAAAATAAATACTCATTATAACTTTTTGAAATAATGCATATTAAAATAAAAAACAAACGTATTCTGAATCTACTTTTCATTTGCTGTGCGGGCGTGAGCCAAGTGAATGCACAACAAAGTGAAGCAGATTCCATGAAACAAGTTTTCACCCCTTGGGCAATGGTTAGAAAATCTTTGGTGCGCGAAAACACATCCGATGGAATTAGCTCTCCCATTGAAAAAGGCTTGTTCAAAGACTTCCTAAGCGGCATTCAAACCGGTGGGTATTACCGAGGCTTTTTCTACAATAGAGATATGAATCAGACCTATGGCGATGGCGCTAAACGCAGTATGAATGTGGGCGATGGTTACTATGACCCTACTATGTTTTTATACGTTGGAGGCCAACCAAGTCCTACAATGAGTTTTGGTACCGAAATCATGATTGGCAACCCATTTCTTGTTTACAAGGGACCAGGAATTGGTGGAGCTCCCACCGTGAGTCCATTTTTCTCCGCTGTTTTAAGAGGAAACATAAGCACCCCAATCGGCAATTTCTTTTTAATTGCTGGTGGAATCGAATGGACTAAATTAACGCCTTTCACATTTGGCGCCAACGTAGGCCTAAATCGCTTTAGTATCTTCGAGCGCCGACCATGGGATCCGGCAGGAAATGTAAAAACACGTTACGCCTCCTATTACTATAGTGGATCAATTGCTCAGGACAACAGATTTGGCACCCAAGCTTTCAAAGGCTTTATGTTGACGGGTTTGATCACTAAAATCAACACCAATGTGGATGTGTTTTACGGAAAAACTGGTGCTAACGGCGGAATCAGTAGAGAAAATGAAGTAAAGCCTTCTCAAAACTTAGGCGTTCGTTTGAAGAAAAACTTCAAAGACAATATGTACGTGAGTTTAAATACATTTAACAACTTCAATCGGTCTGATAGTCTCCAATCAACAAACGATGTACAGTGGAATATTTTCACATCTGAATTTTCATTTAAAATAAAAGATATTTCCCTGAAAGGGGAAGTAGGTGGAGGACGTTACATGAGTCCGAGCTACAAGGAGGACTGGAGTGAAGGTATCATTTTAGACTTATCGATTCCAAAAAAATACACGCTCATTCCTTTAGAATTTCGGTACTACACCATCGGAAAAAGTTTCACCAGCAACGTTGCCAATTTCAACAATACCACCATCAAAGAAGTGTACACCGGGTACCAAGGAAATACTGGCACGTCTTCGCTGCAACCCTTTGGTCCATCTCTCGACAATGTGGGTGATTTGGCCAACAATAGAATGGGAGGTGCTGTAAACACCAACTTCAAACTCGGGAAATTGATGGTGTCAACCGGCACTCAGATTTCAGCAGAAAAAGAACTTATGGCGAACAGCACTGTGCTGAATTATAGCCATAGGGTCAATAGTTTATTATGGTCGAGATTGCCTGGTTATTTCCCTATTCCAGCAATGTTTGGACCTAACAACAGAGTGGGCACTTACTATAGAGGCGCTTACGAACAAGTGCATGTAAATGACACGACAAACAAAGGCAAGGCGCAATTCAAAAGGTTTTACAACGCTTTCGATTTTCAGTTGAAATACAAAATGTCTGTTTTAAATCGCGATTTGTATGTTAACTACCTCGGGACTTTTAGTTCGGTGCAAAAACAATTTTCAGCTTTCACTAAATTTGACAACAGTGCTTACATCAGAGCTCAGTACCACGAAATGGACATATACTATCAAGTTCATAAAAACTTCGTGCTGACGCTCTACGGAGGCATAGAACTGATTAAAGGAAATAATGAAACTGATCTGGGAACAAACCTTTTGCCTAGAGATCAAATCGGAAAAGCAATTGGGGTCGGTTTCGATTTCGCTCTTTCAAACTCAACGACCTTATACCTCCGTCAAAGATGGTTCTCTTTTGAAGACAAAAATTTCGCCACAGAGAAATTCTCTGGAAATGAAGGTACTCTTGAATTAAAAGTAATGTTCTAAAGAAAACAACTATGAAAGGCTCCTCATTCCAGCATAGACAAATGAATTTAAGTCATGGCATAAAAGCTGACAAAAACAAACACATGCAACATATGAAAAACTTATATACACCTACCATGAATAAAAAAACAATAGTACTTTGTTTGATGCTCATCAGTATTCAGTTCTTGAATGCGCAGGATGATAAAATCAAATTCGGCGCGTATTCCAGAGCGTTTCAACAAATGAATACATTGGACACCCCCGGTGACACCAATGCTAACCATACCGCAAATGGAAATGTATTAATGGACTTGGGCATCAACATCAATCCCGATAAAAAGACAGAAATTCAAGCCATTGTTCGTTTTAGCAATAATTTCAGTGGCTTCTACACAGCAGGAGCAGCGGCAACTTTGCGACAATTATACGTAAAGGGAACTGTAGCCAAATATTTCAACTATCAGGTTGGTGACATGTACATGAAATTAACTCCTTACACTTTTTTCAATAACAGTTCAGAAGGATCGGTGAATGAAGCGACTATTTTTAGCGACTTGCGAAGAGATTACACCAACTACGAAAACTTAAGCGCAAGAGGCAATGCATGGTGGCAACAAGGAGCTGCAACAAACTTCGCTTTTGCCTTCAATGAAACTTTCATAGATTCAATTAAAGTAGATGCTTTCTTTTTGCGCAACAGAGCCAGCTATGCTACCTTCCCATCTGCTTTTCATGCCGGCGGAAAAATAACACTTACGCAGAGCCCACGCTTAAAAATTGCTGCCAACTATGTTGATTTATTTGATGTGGCGGCGAGCCTAAAAACAGATACTGTACTGTTATACAACCCAGTTGCCACAGGAGAAATAACTTACAAAATAATCAATGGCGCAAACACACAGTTATCATTGATCGGCGAAGGCGGTTACTCCGAAAACGCGCACAGCGCCTTCAAATCAGGAAGTACGATTGGTTATTTCTGGGACGCTGGATTACAGTTGAATTTAAAGAAACAACACTTAATCATCAGTTCAAACTACATTTATGTAGCTCCTGAATTCTACAGTTCAGCAGCGCAAAGCAAACGAGTAAATTACAACAACACCGTTTCAAATTTTCAACTATATGGGGACTCAGTGCCGCGCGGCATAAGCGTCTTTGATTTAGTTAGAGACCCAGGGATCTACAACCAAAAAATCTCAAGAAGTTTAATGTCTTACAATCCAATGTACGGAAATGCTCAGCCATATGGAAAAGCAACTCCTAATAGAACTGGAATTCAGTTGAACTTGCAATACAAAGATTCTTTGGAGAAAATTGTAGCCGATGTTGACGCTGCCTACTTGTCAGAAATCGCTGGTGTTGGGTCTAAACAATACCGAACATTCTTAGTTGTAAAAGGGGCTATTGATTTCAATATTCACAAGTTTTTCGATTGGAAAAAACGACTTATTGTAACTACTGGATACAGCTTAGAATCCACAAACCGAAACGGCGCTGCTGTAGAAAAAGTTAGTCTATCGAACAATTTATTGGACCTTGGTTTGGAAGTAGAAGTATTTAAAAAGATGAGTGTTTTGGGAGGATACAAGATGTTGACTTCAAAAGGGAATGAATTTACTATCACCAGAGACGCATATAATAATATTCTCAATTTCCCTGCGAATAAAACTTATGATATTTCACAAAACATTATTGCCTTCGGATTAAAATACCGCTTTAGCGAAAAATCATATTTGACTGTTCAAGATCATTTGTTCTCATATGAAGATAAAGCAACTAGTACAAACAACTATTCGATGAGTCAGATTTTAGTAATGTTCAACATGAACTTTTAATGAATTATTTATGAAAAAATTAACTCAATTCATATTAGGATTTTCATCATTATTGTTTGCAGTATCTTCTTGCAGTAAAGAAACCTTAGGCCCTGATATTGTCGGTCTATACAGTCCCGCAACTATCATTGACTCTTTGAAAAAAAGTCAGCCTAATGTTGATTTTTCAAAAGATGAAACAGTTTATTTCACAGCAAAATTTGAAAAAACTACCGATTGGTTGCTTACCCTTAAAGGCAATACCAGTGGAGCTGTAAAAACCTTTACCGGCGTTTCAAGTTCATTGGATGTTAGCAATGCACGTTGGACAGGATATGCCAACACAGTTCCTTCTTTTCAAAAAGAAAACATTACTGCCACTCTCACTTTTAAACATACCACCGATACATTAAAAACCACAATCACAACTACTGGATTGCGAAATCTTGATAAGGACGGGGTGCTGGTGACAAATTTCTCAAGTTTCAAATTTGTTCATTCGTGGGCGAATGATCCTGTTAATCAAAACTGTGATTGGGCTTATGCAGACAAATTATACAATGGTTTTCCTAAAGCAGATGGCGGAGCTTACTGCACAATGATGGGTCACCCATGGAAAAATGATTTTAATAACGATAAAATTCACCCTGTCACAAATCCATATGTGAATTATTTAGATATCAAAGCCAGCAAAGCAGATTTCAATTACGTAGATTATTTTCCGCTGCCTGCCGACTCAAATAGGGTTTACTTTAGTCTTATGGTATATGGAACAGGAACGCCTAATACACGTTTGCTTGTTAACTTTATGGAAGAAAATATTGATGCTCGTTATGCCGACATTAAAATTACTTGGACAGGGTGGAAATTATTGACTTTCCAATATGCTGAATTGCTTGATAAAATAACCACTAAAAATCAGCCCGACAAAGTGAACCAAGTTTCTTTTATTTTGTTGAACTCAAAAACCGGCCCTTTCGAAGCCACAGGATCATTTATAGATCCGGTCGCCAATCCACCATTGGATGACCAGAATCCAAATTTTGTATCCGTCGCCTTCGATCACCCAACATTTACTATCAATCATCCTTATCAACCATAATTAATTTATAAATTGCGAAAAATTTTAACCGTGAACATTAAAACCTTACCCCTATCGTTGTTGTGTCTTTTTTACATAACATCTTCGGCTCAGCAAAATAATACTGAAGCAAAAATTGATAAGCTGATTTCCCAAATGACCCTAGCTGAAAAAGTTGGGCAAATGACACAACTCACCTTGGATATGGTGGCCAAAGGCGTTCCCTTTGATGACAATAAAACAATGGAAATTGATCCTGCAAAACTGGATTCTATTTTATTGCACTACCACGTAGGCTCCATATTGAACACAGGAACCTATGCCCTGCCGCGTGAAAAATGGTACGAACTGATTTCACAAATCCAAAAAGTTGCCACTCAAAAAACAAGATTGAAAATTCCTGTATTATATGGAATCGATGCTATTCACGGCGCAACGTATACTGCCGGATCTACTATATTTCCGCAGGAACTTGCATTGGCTGCAACATGGAATCCTGCACTGATTGAAAAAGCAGGATCTATTTCTGCCTATGAAGTTCGTGCTTCAGGCATTCCATGGAATTTTTCCCCTGTTCTCGATTTGGGAAGACAGCCATTATGGTCGCGATTTTTTGAAACCTTCGGTGAAGATCCTTACCTCGCCACACAAATGGGCAAAGCGATCATTCATGGCTACCAAGGGGACGACTTCAGCCATCCCGAAAAAGTGGCTGCATGCTTAAAACATTATGCAGGCTACAGCGCTTCTGTAAGCGGAAAAGACCGCACACCGATTTTAATGCCTGAGCGTTTACTCAGAGAATATTACCTCGTTCCTTTTGCAGAAGCCATTAAAAACGGAGCAATGACGGTGATGGTAAACTCTACTGAAATCAATGGAACTCCGGTACATGCCGATTACCATATCCTCACTGAAATATTAAAACATGAATTAAAATTTGAAGGCTTTGCAGTCACTGACTGGGAAGATATTATCATGCTCCACAACGTTCACAATGTTGCGGCAAGTTACAAAGATGCAGTGGCAATGGCCATCAATGCAGGTATTGACATGAGCATGGTTCCATCCGATGTTTCTTTCTGCAAATACTTGATTGAACTGGTCAACGAAGGAAAAGTTCCTATGAGCAGAATTGACGATGCAGTGCGAAGAATTCTAAGAGTTAAATTTAAACTGGGCTTGTTTGAACATCCTTACTACGACGCCAAATCTTATCCGAAATTTGCATCGGCTGAATTCACCAATCAAAATTATTTAACTGCTTTGGAAAGTGTTACTCTTTTGAAAAACACCAACAACATTATGCCTTTGGCAAAAAACAAAAAAGTGTTGGTGACCGGTGCCGGAGCAAACTTACTAAATCCTTTAAATGGCGCGTGGACCTACACTTGGCAAGGTGTTGAAACCAAACACAATCCCAAAGACAAAAAAACTATTCTTCAAGCGATTCAAGACGAGATAGGAGCCGACAAAACAATTTACGTTGAAGGAACAACCTACGACAAAGATGTGAATACAGCAGAGGCAGTTAAACAAGCTCAAAATGCCGAGTACATCATTGTTTGTTTAGCAGAAAAACCAAGTGCAGAAAAACCTGGTGACATCGAAGATTTAACCATGGACAGAAATCAACTCAATTTGATTAAGGAGTTAGCAAAAACTGGAAAAAAAATAATTTTGGTTTTGGTAGAAAACCGTCCGCGTCTTATTTCAGAAATTGAACCATTGGTGGATGCTGTTGTAATGGCCTATCATCCAGGCAACGAAGGAGGAAGAGCGATTGCCGAAATTCTTTTTGGTGATGCAAATCCTAGCGGAAAGCTTCCTTTCACTTACCCAAGATATACTGGATCATTCACTACTTACGATTATAAAAAATCGGAAACCCGCGACATTAATTTTAAATTCAACGCCATCAATCCGCAATATACTTTCGGTTCGGGATTGAGCTACACTACTTTTAAATACAGCGATTTAATCCTCGATAAAAATAGCATTGGTTTTAACGACAGCATAACAGTTTCCGTTAAAGTAAGCAACACCGGAACCCGCGAAGGAAAAGAAGTAGTGCAATTGTATGTTCGCGATGAAGTAGCCTCTATCACTCCATCCAACAAACGTTTAAAAGGCTTCTCCAAAGTGAATTTAAAAGCCGGAGAAAGCACCATTGTGACTTTTGTTATTCATCCTAAGGATTTGGCTTTTGTGAATGCTAAAAACGAATGGATCACCGAAGAAGGCGATTTCACAGTGATGGTAGATGGAATGAGTAAGGGGTTTGTGTTGAGTAAATAACAAAACATATACAGTAAAACGAAAGAAGCAATCTCTAAAAGGGATTGCTTTTTTGTTTGCGCTTTATCAGTTCCCCATCAATATAATACCGATATTGCATACTCATAAAACAATCAAACAGTATCTAATGAAAAAATTAGCTTCTCTTCTTTTGCTTTTGATAGTGCTGACAGCAGCCTGCACAAAGGAATCCAACACAAACAACAGCAACACTAACACAAACACCGTTCAATCTTACATTTCCGCAAAGAAATCAAATGTTACTGTAATGGAAATCGCCACTATTGAAGTCACCAATCTAACTTTCGACGCTAAAATTTACGACGCAACAATTGGTGGAAAAACCATAAAAGTTGGTGTGGATTCAAGTGCTGCAATTTTGGCTTTCATTGTGCCTGAACTGGCCAGTGGCAAATATGACTTTAAAATCATAGTCAACAACATAGAATATAAAACCGAATTTAATGTAAGTGCTGGTACTCTGATAGCAGATCCAACTGCCTTCATAAATAATTCATTCAACGAATTCACTTTCAGCGACAATAATCTTGACAGTATTTATTCCCATATAAAAGATGCAGAAGGATCCCAATTCAGCGCGCAACACCTTGCAACTATAAAAGCCTATACAAAAGCGGTTAACGACAGTATAGCGAATATGTCAGCGGATCAAAAGAAGGAGTTGGCTGCATTTATGGCTGCCAATCCCGAATTGTTTTCTGCTGTGCAAAATCCAATTGCAAACAACATTAAGGGCTATTCATTTAAAACAAGTGGCGACGAAGCACTAGATTGCCCTGAAGCCATTTTGGAACAAACCATTGAAAGGGCTCGTGTAAATAAAAATAAACTACTGAGCCTTGTTCTTATAGGCATCGTCGCAGCCCCATCAGCACCTTGGATAAGCGCAGCTTGTGGTCTTGGCCTGATGGTTAAACTGTACCAGTTCAATGCAAGTAATATTGACGGACTAGATAGAGCGCTGGTGCGCTTTGGTGAGATTTTGGTTGCCGACATGAGCTCCTCGCTTAAAACAGCCTCAGTATATACCTTTCAAAAAGACAAAGCCTACCAAATAAAATTACAATCTCCGTATAGAAATCCTGATAAAGATGATGTCAACTCCACTTCTATTTTGATGAATGACATGATCATTTCCTTAAATGAAATTGGAAAAATGTGGGACAAAATAAACCAGTTCACCTCCAAATTCGGCTACGTGTTAGAAGGCTCGGCTTATGACCTCAACAATGTTGCAGTGGCAAAATCAAAAACCTTGGCTGTAGATCCGCATCTGCTTTTCATGACTAATATTTCTAACCCAAAAGTTACTGGGAAATTAGATTTCAGTGCCGACGGCATTATCGTAGAATTCACTACTACAGAAATTGTAAGCCAGGAATTTACTTTTGATATCCTATACAAATCCAAATTCGGTGAATCAAAGCTCAACTTAAGTGCTACATTGGAATTAACTCCGCCAGAAAAACCAGTTTGGTATGTTGGTAAATATGAATTGGGAGAATGGAGCCCTGGCAGCACCTGTTCACCACAAGCAGGACAAACGGGAGATATTTATTTCTACTCAGCACCTTTCCCAAACTATCGTCTTATATGCGTTACAAGAAGCATACTAGAAGGGATTCCGGATCTTATGCAAACAGATTTACTTAGGTGGTCGCAAGAATATTCGCCCGGACTTAGAAGCCAATTTGATTTAGATTATTACAGCATTGACGACAAAGTAAAAATAGCGTCAACTAGTTTCGGAGCTTGCCTCTATCAGGTTCCGGCGGGCACGGGGTGCGCATCTTGGTCTACTTCCAATTGCGATATTAAGTATATGTATAAATTAACCTTTTTCGCAAATTATGCCGGTGAAGGCGATCCAGCAGGTTTATCTGCGGATGAGCTTAAATTAATAAAAGGACAATAGCTCAATTGAACCGAGAAATCTAAAAAAAATTCCTGTTCGATTTAATGCTTTCAATGTCTATCGAAATGGTTTTCCTTTACAATTAATATCTGCTAAACTGTAAATTCTCTTTCACCAAAATTTCCAAAGGCATCAACACTTTGCCTTGTACTTTTTCCTTTAACAACAATCCTTAACAAATGGCATTGATACCAACATATTCCTGCTCTTCTGCTTTTTGATGAATTAAAAATTCAATGGCTCCATCTTTCAAAAAAGCCTTGTTCTTTTCAATCAAATCATATCCTACTACACGCACCTTTAATTTGCTTTTTACCAAATGTTGCGCAACAATATAGCTTCGTGAATTGGGAACAAAAATAGAATGAATATCAGTTGCATTATTTGCATTCACCTGCCTGTATTGCCATTTTGTATATTGTGCTGATAACTACAAAATTTAAATGGATGACAATTCCAGTAAAAAGTAGAAAAAATAATTATATTTGATTAAATAAACCGTGTACGAACACACTATGCATATATGACAAATAACGTGCTAACATGGGGAGAGGTGATGTTGAGATTGTCGTCGCCAAATAATCAAAGATTTTCTCAAAGCGAATCTTTTGAGGCTTGCTATGGCGGATCAGAAGCCAACGTTGCGGCATCTTTAGCAAAACTAGGAATACCATCGTCTTTCGTTACTCGTGTTCCAAACAACGACTTGGGAGAAGCAGCACTTTCCACTTTTAATTATTACGGTGTGGATACTTCGGCAAGCACCATTGGTGGCGACCGACTGGGATTGTACTATTTAGAAAAAGGTGTTTCCTCGCGACCGGGAAAAGTAATTTACGATCGTGATCTTTCCTCATTTGCTACAATACAGCCTGGAATGATCAACTGGAAAAAAGTATTTAAAAACATTCAGTGGTTTCACTGGAGTGGTATTACTCCAGCCTTAAACAAAACGATGCCTGCAGTTTGTTTAGAAGCTTTGAAAGTCGCCACTGAAATGGGAATCACCATTTCTTGCGATTTAAATTACCGCGCCAACTTGTGGCAATACAATAAAAAACCAAATGAAGTATTGCCGGAACTATTGCAATACGTTGATGTATTGTTTGGAGGCAAAGGAGATTCGGAATTAATGCTGAACATAAAAATTAAAGAAAAAGATACTCAGGAAAAAGTATTTGCATTGTGGCAAAAAGAATTTCCGCGCATAAAAACAATAGCCTCCACTGGTCGCACTGAGGCAAATGCAAGCAAATGTAACTGGCAAGGATTTGTATGGCAAAACAAGCGTTTGTATGCTTCCACGCAATACCACATCTCGCACATTGTTGATCGCGTTGGCGCAGGTGATGCCTATAGCGCCGGAATTATTTATGGCTTGCTTAAAAACAAAAATGATTTACAAAAAGTGGTGGAGTTTGCCACAGCTGCTTCCTGCTTAAAATACAGCATTGTTGGCGATGTAAATTTAGCAACAGTGAATGAAGTTGAACAACTTATGCTTGGCAATGCAGGCGATAGAATAGCTCGTTAACTATGGAGAAATACAAACATACATTTTCCACATTAAATGAAACCAGAATGATTCCGGTTTTTTATCATGCTGATTTATCAACTTGCAAAAATATTGTTATATCCTGCTACAACGGTGGTGTGCGCGCATTTGAATTCACCAACAGAGGAGACAACGCACTGGAGAATTTTAGCGCATTGAAAAAATATTGCAGCACAAATTTTCCTGATTTGCTTCTTGGCGCAGGAACAATTTTAACGGTGAAAAATGCAAACGATTTCATCAACGCCGGAGCCGATTTTATTGTGTCGCCAATATTGAAAGAAGAAATATTAATCGCTTGTCGACAACAAAACATTTATGCCATTCCAGGGTGTATGACATTGTCGGAAATTGCACAAGCACAAGAATGGGGCTGCGACATCATTAAACTTTTTCCTGGATCGGTGCTCGGACCACAATTTGTTTCGGCCGTGCTAGGCCCAATGCCAAAATTAAAATTAATGCCCACTGGTGGTGTTGAACCCACCAAAGAAAATTTGCAAGCTTGGTTTCAAGCGGGTGTTGTTTGTGTTGGAATGGGATCACAATTGTTATCGAACAAAATAATAGCCAGTGAAAATTACTCGCAACTCACTACGGAAATAAAAACTGTTTTATCCATCATCAACGACATTAGCAAATGAATGCACCCACAGGCAAATACAGATGGCGAATTGCTTCTTTGTTGTTTTTTGCAACAACAATAAATTACATTGATCGTCAGGTTTTAGCGCTCGTAGCTACCGACGATGGATTTATTCACGACGTTGGTTTGATGGGCAGCGACGGGAAAATTAACAAAGAACTTTTTGGCTATTTGGATGCCGCATTTAAAGGAGCATATGCCTTGGGATTTTTATTGATGGGAAATGTTTTGGATAAGTTGGGAAGCAAAAAAGGTTTTAGCATTTCCATTGTACTGTGGAGCATCGCCGCTGCCGGACACGCCCTAGCAAAATCCATTTTCGGTTTGGGTATCGGTCGCTTTTTTTTAGGCATTGGAGAAGCCGGAAACTTTCCTGCCTGTGTAAAAACAGTAGCCGAATGGTTTCCCAAAAAAGAACGATCTTTTGCCACTGGTTTGTTCAATGCGGGATCAAACATCGGGGCAATTCTCGCGCCTTTATTGGTGCCATTTTTAGTCATTCAATATGGTTGGCAAAGTGCGTTCATTGTTACGGGAGTATTAGGATTTATTTGGTTGTTTTTTTGGATCATCACTTACAAAAAACCCGAAGAACATTCCAAACTCTCCAGTGAAGAACTAGCATACATCAACAGCGACAAAGAAGTAGAACCTAAAAATAAAATTGGTTGGTTTAAATTACTAACCTACAAACAAACCTGGGCTTTCGCTTTCGGACGAATGTTCACCGATCCTGTTTGGTTTTTGTTTTTAACATGGCTGCCCATTTTCTTTAAAGAGGAACACAACGTTGATTTGAAATCAATGTTTATCCCCATGCTAGTGATTTATCTCATTTCTGACGCAGGAAGTATTCTCGGTGGATGGTTCTCTTCCCACTTGATTAAAAAAGGGTACACAGTCAACAAGGCGCGAAAATTAACCATGCTCATTTGTGCGATAGCAGTCACTCCAATTTTCTTTGCTTCTCTTACATCAAACATCTATATAGCTATTGCATTGATTTCACTCGCCACAGCAGCGCATCAAGCCTGGAGCGCAAATTTACTGACTACGGTTTCTGATTCTTTTCCAAAATCAGCAGTGGCCTCTGTAGTTGGAATTGGCGCAATGACAGGCGCGTTGATGGGCATGATAGTGGCTGCGTTAACAGGATTAATCTATCAGGAATTCGGACCAATACCTTTGTTTGTTTTTGCGAGCTGCGCTTATTTGCCTGCGCTATTCTTGTTGAATCGCTTCAACAAAACATTGGAACCAATTGAAATAAAATAATAGGGTTACCCATCTAAATCTCAGGTCATAATGATTTAGTAATCCACCTACTGTTTAATGTTGAGTACGATAGTTCCTTCGGAGTACCTCAGGATGACATACAATTCCGTCAGTATTGTGGGTGTCATCCTGAGGTACTCCGAAGGAACTATTGCTCTTAAGTTGTGAATTAAATAATTTGAGATTTAAATGGGTAACCCAATAAAATAATTATTTTCTCACTATCGGATTTTCACTTCTATCTACTTCATTTTTCAAAAAGGAAATGAAGGCTTCTCTGCTCGCAAATTTTTTATCGCTCAATTCCCAACACGCATAAAAACGATAGGAAACAGGAAGAGTTGTTGATACAAATTGGACAGCGAAAGTATTGGTAACATCGGAATTTACGTTGGGTGTTTTGTAAAATCCGGCACAATCATTCTTCTTTGCAACTACTGCCATACCAAGGTATTCGGCATTGAAAGCTTGTTTGTCATGTGTATAGAAAATGCTGTAGTTCAAATAATTTTCTTGGTACATGGTATCCGAATGTAAATTTACAATGCCTACCACCAACTGCATATTTTTTGGCATTTCAGAAATTGAAATTTGATTGCTGTAATAATAATTTCCTGCACTGATTTCTAGTTTATGATGAATGTTGATCAGCTGCGAATCCACCATAAAATTATTGTAATTCAAGTTGAAAGTGGTTTGCAATATTCCTTCCGCCAATCCATCAAAATTGGATTCTTTGTATTGTGAAACACGATATAGTGAATCCACACTTTTAACAGCAATAGCACCTGCTCCCAAGGAAGAACCCACTTTCAAAATATCCATGCCCCACGACTGCAACTCATGATAATTTTGATCAACACCTACTCGATCTAAAATCATTCCAGGCAATTTTTTTCCGAAAATATCGATGCCATTTCTCTCGTCAAAATAATTTCGAAAAGCCACTTTATCATTCTCCCAACCCGGACCTTCAAACTGAAAATACTTTTGAGTTGTGTCGGTATTTTTTCCAGCCAATCGATTGGCAGTAGTGCACTCTTCGAATTCCTTTCCATTGTTTTTCTTTTTGGCAAATCGGAAATTGGTGCGCGCTGCATAAACAGGTGCAGCAGTACTTGATACAAAAACTATTTCTACTTTTTTAGTTTCAAGAGAAGCAAAATTCAAATTCATCAACAAACGATCCCACTGTGCATCACCATTAGTATCCATCAATTGAGAAGGAATTGTATCTTCATTACAAAGAATCAAAGGCAGCATATCATTGGTGCATTTTTTAAAAACACTATCGCTTCTTAATAAAGAAATTTGCTCATCCATTCTTTCAAAAGAAGATGGATTGCTGAAAGTGATTTCACTCTTCACACAATTAGTGCAGCTAAAAAGCAACGAAGAAATAGAAAGTAAAAAAAGAGTGCGCATAAAATTACTTTTCAATTGGTTTACCAATGGTAGCAAGTATTCCACCATCAACGTATAAAATATGTCCGTTCACAAAATCAGAAGCTGGTGCAGCTAAAAAAACAGCCGCGCCTTTTAAATCGTTGGGATTTCCCCATTTGGCGGCAGGTGTGCGATTAATAATGAAATCGTTAAATGGATGTCCGTCAACACGAATTGGAGCAGTTTGTTCCGTTTCAAAATAACCCGGACCGATGCCATTCGTTTGAATATTGTACCTCGCCCATTCGGTGGCCATGTTTTTAGTGAGCATTTTCAATCCGCCTTTTGCAGCGGCGTAAGCGCCTACTGAGTCACGACCTAACTCACTCATCATGGAACAAATATTAATTATTTTTCCGCCACCATTTTCAATCATGTTTCTTACCACATGTTTGGCCATAATAAATGGTCCGACTAAATCCACATCAATCACCTTTTTGAAATCATCAACTTCCATTTCCAACAAAGGCGTTCGCAAAATCATTCCCGCGTTATTCACCAGCACATCAATGCTTCCAACTTCTTTGGTGATTTTTGCAATGGCAGCTTTAACTTCTACTTCATTGGTCACATCAAATAAATATCCATGCGCATTCAAAGAGCATTTTTTGTATTCGGCCAATGCAGCTTCCATTTTTTGTGCACTGTGACCATTGATCACCAACGTTGCTCCTGCCTCTCCCAATCCTTTGGCCATGGCCATTCCCAAGCCGTGTGTTCCACCAGTAATCAAAACCACTTTGTTGCTTAAATCAAATAAATTATTGGCCATATCCTTATTTTAAATCGTTTATAGCTACTGCATCCATATCTGAATAATCTAAATTTTCACCCGCCATTCCCCAAATAAAAGAGTAATTAGAAGTTCCTGCACCACAATGAATCGACCATGCCGGAGAAATAATTGCCTGTTCATTTTGCATCCATACGTGACGCGTTTCTTGCGGCTGACCCATGAAATGGCACACGGAATGATCAACTGGTACTTCAAAATAAAAATACACTTCCATTCTTCTGTTGTGGGTGTGCGCAGGCATCGTATTCCATATACTTCCTTCGTTCAATTCTGTTAAACCCATTTGCAGCTGACAAGAATCCAACACCGAATTCACGAGCAATTTATTTATAGTACGTGAATTCGCTGTGCTAGTGCTGCCCAACTCCAGCTTGTCGGCCATAGCTCTTGTAATTAACTTTGATGGATACTCCTTGTGCGCAGGAGTTGAATTCAAATAAAATTTTGCCGGAGCATCTTCCTTTACACTTTCAAAAACAACGTCCTTAGTTCCTTTACCCAAATACAAAGCCTCTTTAAAATTCAAGGTATAAGATCCATGTTCAGTGCGAACGATTCCTTGTCCACCAACATTAATAATTCCCAATTCTCTGCGTTCCAAAAAAAACTCTGCACGCAATGGCGCAATGGTATCCAACTTCACCGCTTTACTCACAGGCCAGCATCCTCCACTAATAAAACGATCGTTCATGCTGTAAACCAAGTTCACACTATCCTTCACAAACAAAGTCTCCATCAAAAATTCTTCTCGAATTCTTTTGGTATCGTAAGCAGCAAAATCCTTTGGATGATTGCTGTATCGTTCGGTATAAATGGTACTCATGAATTATTTGTTTAAGTGTTTTTTAAAGCGAAGTAATGCTTCAATAAAATAGTAATCGGCATAATTTAAAGGAACATCAATTTCAGATTTATTTGGTTTATGTCCGGTGGCATGCTTGAGTAAAAATCCAAAATTCTCATTGTCGGCATTAAAATATTTATCAGATGACAACGACAGCAAAACCCTTTCAGCGAAGGAAATATAGTGTTGATTGTCTTTCACATATTCGCTCAACTCCATTAATCCAGAAGCGAAAATCGCAGCAGCAGCAACGTCTCTAGGCTCGTTAGGAATTCCCGATGCATTAAAATCCCAGTAAGGAATTGCATCGGATGGCAGGTTCGGATGCGACATAAAAAATTTAGCAATGCCAATGGATTGCTTTAAATACAAAGGATTTTTTGTTTCGCGATACATCGTAAGATAACCGTAAAAAGCCCATGCTTGTCCGCGTGCCCAAGCTGATGGATCGGCAAAACCTTGCACCGTTTGCCTTTTAATTACTTCGCCAGTGATGGTATCATAATCCACTAAATGGAAAGAACTAAAATCATCCCGAAAATGATTTTTCAATGTAGTGTTGGAATGCGCCACAGCAACTTTGTACAAGTTTGAATCACCGGAGATTTTGAACGACTCCATTAACATTTCCAAATTCATCATATTGTCGATGATCACAGGAAATTGCCATGCGCCATGATCCCATGATCTGATACATTTTGCGTTTTTATTGTAGCGTGTAATTAAGGTTTGTGAAGTCTTTAAAAAAACATTTTTGTAGTATGGATCAGCAGTGATGGAATACGCCAATCCGTACGGACAATAAATCATAAAACCCAAATCATGAGTACCAGTGTAATACTTTAGAGGCTCCAAAGTGCGTGTTGATTTATCGGCCAATTTTTTCAATTCAGCATCTTTTGAAAACTGATACAAATACCATAACGATGCAGGAAAAAATCCAGAAGTCCAATCGTACATATCAACGAACTTCACTTTACCATCGACAATTGTTCTGGGATACAAACTATCAGTGGTGTTGTGCGCTAATGTTTTATATTTAATGATAGACTTGTTTAATGTTGCGTCAATTTGAGCAGTGCTTAAATGTGTTACGGGTTTCTCTTTCACCAAAAATGCGCTGCTTAAACAAGCCATTGAAAGAGCTCCAATGATGACTATTATTTTTTTCATGTCAAATATTTTGAATCTTAAAACGAATTACATCAATATAAAATCCAATTTATGAATTTTTCCGTTAACGAACACGGAAATTACAACTATTTCCACAAACAACAGCGTTAACAATACTTTCAAGATAAAAAACCACAACAATACCGAAGGTGCAAACACACGACTAACACGGAAAATAAAGGACATAAAAAAATCCCATCAGCGTTTTGCTGATGGGATTTATGCATCTGCTTAAAGATTTTTACGCCGAATTTCTGCTCGCATTAATACTTCCAAAGAAAGCACGAATGATCATTTTTTCAAAAACGGGGGCCATTTCCACATCTTTTCTTTCGCCCTTCTCAATCGCTTTTAAATTCATTAAAGCGTATTGCTGAATGGTGATCAGCGGCAAAATAATATCTTCTCGCATTTGAATAGAAGCTTGATTGGAAGGTTGATTTTCCATCAATTCCTCCATATCAGAAATTTCCAAAAGCAAAGTTTTCGTGATGGTATATTCTTCGTGAATCCATGCCCAAAACTTGCCGAATTTTTTATCGTTCGCCAAATAAGCGGTTAACGGAAAGTAGGTTTTAGAAAGTGACATCATACTATTTTCAGCCAGCGTTCTGAAGAACAAAGACTTTTGGTACAAATCTTTGATTTCATCGATTCTGCCCGCATCTTTGTATTTTTTTAGAGCTGTTCCGAAACCGAAAAACCCGGGCACATTTTGCTTCATCTGCGTCCATGCGCCCACAAAAGGAATGGCGCGCAAATCACCTAAAGTAAGCTTATCGGCTTTTTTTCTTTTAGAGGGACGTGAACCAATATTTGTCTTTCCATAATACTGCAAAACACTCACTTCTTCCAAATAATCGATGAACTTAGGATCGTTTTTAAAGCGGCAATATTCGATATAACTTTCTTTTGCCATGTCGTCGATCAACTCACGATTTTTATCAGACAATTTTAAGATGTCCCCTTTAAAAACATAGTTTTCCAAACCGGCACAAATCAATTGTTCAATGTTGTATTGAGAAGAATCTACAGTTCCAAAATTTGAAGAAATGGTTTGTCCCTGCACGGTCAATTGTATTTCGTCGTCTTCGATTCGGTCACCCAAACTAGAATAAAATTTATTGGTATTTCCTCCTCCGCGCGCTGGTGGTCCGCCACGTCCATCAAAAAACACAACACTAATTTTATTCTTTCTAGCAATGCCAGTCAAACTTTCTTTAGCTCTGAAAATAGACCAATTCGCCATCAGGTAACCACCATCTTTGGTTCCATCAGAGAAGCCCAACATAATATATTGTTTCTTAGCACGGTGTTTTAAAAGAGCTGAATATGTCTCATTGCCATACATGGTTTCCATGATATCGTTGGCATTAACGAGGTCGTCAATGGTTTCAAACAAAGGAACGATGTCTAAATTCATATTTGTTTCCCAACCGCAAATGCGTGCTAGGGCATATACCTCAAACATATTCACCGCTGTTTGTGTGTTGCTAATGATGTAGCGATGACAAGCAATTTCGCCGTTTGCAGCTTGAATTTCTTTGATTACATACAACGATTTCAAAGTTTCACGCGTCATGTCATCTTCAAACAATTCAGGATCAATATTTCCTTGTAGCGTCAACAATGCGGCAATTTTTTTTGCCTCAGAAAGCTCTTCGTAATTTTTAGGAATTTTGCCCCGTACTGAATCTTTGAGTCTTCCGGAAGCCATCGCTTCAAACACATCACTCAATACTTTTGTGTGAATGCGAGAATCCTGACGCACATCTAACAAAGCAAAATGGAAACCGAAAATTTTCACCTTCCAAATCAATTCATCCAAAAGATGCACAAACAAACCATGGTGCTGTTCAACAATAGCAACTCGTACTTCCAACAAATCTTTTAATAAATCTTCTTTGTAGCGGTATCTCTTTCCATCGGTATTGAAAATGGTGTTTCCAAGTGTGGCGTAAATTTTTTCAACGCGCTCATCAATACCGCTGAATGTCAATCGCCGGCGCAAAGAGCGCAAATCTCTGTAGTAGCAAATAAATATTTTTTGTTTTAACTCCGATGCTACTTTCCGCGTTATTTCAGCCGTCACAAAATGATTGCCGTCTCTATCTCCACCCGGCCAAAAACCGAGGTCTATCAGGCTATTGTCAAATTCTTGCACTTCCTCGCCCACCAACTTCATTTGTTTGCGGATGCGGCTGTGGATTTTTGGTATAGAATGATAAAAAACATATTCTAAATACCACATCAAACGCATTGCTTCGTCAAGTGGAGTTGGTTTTTCTTTGGTTACAAAGGGGGTACGACCGAGTTGACGCAACAAATCATTGATGGCGCGCAAATCATTTTCACGAATGGCAACCTCCAAATCATTGATGATAGACAACACTCGGCTTGGGTAAAATTGTGTTGGATGCGCTGTTAGAACGGGACGCACTTTAAAATCCTGCAATTTCTGCATTAGTTTTTCCGTGCGATTGGCATTTTGCGAACGACTGAACAAATACTTAATGGTACCTTGGCCGTCCAAATCATTTATTTTTTCGAACGCAGAATCTTCAATAGCGTCAAACAACACCACTTGGCGCTCGATGTATTGAATGATTTTAAAAATCAAAATATTGACGTCCTTTTCGCTTTTAATCTTTGTTCGCTTCTTAAAAAACTGATCTACAATTTCCAAAGGGGTTTTGTTGTGTTCAAATCCATCCTTGCAATCCTGAAACAACAAAGGCAGCGTTACGCCAATGTTTGTAACCTCCTCAAAGGGAAGCGTCAAAAATAAACTATTAAAGATTTGGTATTTAACCGCTACGTTGTTTTGAAATTTCTCTAAGGTTGCCATCGGATTTTTGCCTTTCTTTTGATTGTCAATGCTTTCGCAAGGCGAATATAAAGATAGTTGCCGACAGTGCAAGGGCACAAAACAAAACTATTTTAAAAAAAGATGGGACTTCTATTCCACCACAAATTTCTGCGTGTATCGCTCTTGCTGCACTTGCACGCTAATGAAGTAGATGCCTCGTGCCAATTGCTTTTCAAATTGTAGAGGCAATGCCATCCCCTTGTCGAGCCCGATGGTTTGCGAAAGTAAAAGCTGCCCAAGCGCGTCATACAAAAGCACAGTCGACGCTGAGCGCTTCACAGGCAATGAGAAAAAGAGTGAAATCGCACTGCCATCACATGGATTCGGGTAAAGTGAAAAGGCTGCATCAGCTTTGTTTTGCGCACCAACAGACACGATTTTTGAGTACGAACTTGCACCATCAGCATCTGTTTGCTTTAAGCGGTAGTACACCATTTGCCCATCAGCATCGGCATCGAGAATTTCGTAGTTCAAAACTGAATAGGACGTGCCTGCGCCTTGCACGATGGCGATAGTTGCGAAATGAATTCCATCCGTGGACCTTTCCACCGTATAATAATCGTTGTTGATTTCTGACGCTGTTGACCAATAAAGTCTATTTCCACCGCTGACATGTGCTGCATTGAAAAACAAAAGTTCAATGGGTAAAACCGCGTTACTAAATTGAAAAGCACCAATGTCTTTGTTATTGGTAGGACGAATATAAGGGGGATTGCGTCTCACATCATCGGTAACAGCCGCATCAGTACCCGCAACGCCAATGGCAGGAGAACTAACGGTGATGTCGAGCACAGTGGCACTTGTATACAATGGATCGGCACTCAAACTATTGGCATCTTTTGACAACGCAGCTTTCCACGCTGCCAAAGTTGAATAATTCGACCCGTTTCTATTGGCAATGTATCCACTAGGCGCATAGTATAGGTTGTAATTCAAAGTAGTTGGGTCATTGCTATTGTCGGGAAAATTTAGACAATTGCGAGCGGTGGAATAAAAAATATTGTTTTGAATGGTCCAACTAAGGCATGCACCGTAGATACAATCTTTATCAGAGCGAATGGAGTTGAACTTAAAAGTGTTAGTGGCATGACTTCCTGTACTGTTCACACAGAAGAGTCCGTATTCACAAGCCCAAACAAAATTATTGACCCATGTGTTGCCAGTACCCTGTTGCTGAATGTAAAAGCCATAGTTGAAGCCACTAATTCTGTTGCTGCTTAAACGACAATTATTCGCCAAGTAGGGTGCAGGAAAAGAAGTCGTTCCTTCAATGATAATTCCTAAATGATTTTGCCCCGCCGTATACGCCGATGCATGGGTAATGGTATTTCCATCAAAAATCTGATTGGAACTGTTGTATGAATCAATACCATTGTACACCGTACTAATCGTGCAAGAATTCACACTGCAATTGCTAGCAGTCATAAATACAATGGCTGCTCCACTTGCCACACACTTGATGGAACAGGAACTGAAAATAATGTTCGATGTTGCCGTATTCACATAAACTGTATTTACATTCTGTGTTGTTTCTACATACAGATCCTTAAAAGTGATATAGCTATTGCCGCTTCCAGAGCCATTTCCAATGGCGATACCCTGTGAAGAAGTGTAAATGTTTTTGGTCAGACCTACTCCCGCTCCTTGAAAAGTAAGAGGATTCCCGGCCGTTCCGCCATCAGCGTTAGAATTGAGTGCCCAACCCTCATTAAAGTTTCCGGCATCAACGTACACAATGTCATTGGCTCCTAACACCTTGTTGCTGATTACATATGAAACCGTTAAATAGGGTTGCGAGGCCGAACCCGTTCCTGTACTATTATTACCAATAGCCGAACAGTAAACGTCACCAATTGTTGCGCCATCATTAACATACCATGTTGCCGAAAAAGCACTTAAGTGCACCCAAAAGCAAATAACGAAAAGCCAAAAATGGGCGAAAAGGGATGTAGAATTCTTATTCATGACAAAAGTTTGCTGCATTAGAGTAATCAGTGGCAATATTACACGTAAATGCGCCTTGAGTCAAGTTAAAAAAGCAAAAAATTAATTGCATATTACTGATAACTAATATGTTACAAATCTCTATTTGCGTTTACAACACACTTAGCATTGGGCTCAAATACTTGATTTGCAAGCCTTATTTAGTGCAGTTGCATCTCAAAATTTACGCTTAAAGAACAATTCTTCACAAAACAACTATTCTACCAACCAACCAATTTTTCGGACAAAAAACACTAAAACATTAGGTTTTCATCACCACAAATTATATATTAGACAAGCCAAACTAATTTATTAGATATGGAATACAATAAGTTTTTCAATTTCGAATACCAAGCATCTTCAGAAAACTACGATGAATTTGTTTCGAGCGACAACATAGTGCGCGCACACTATGATCCGCTTTCCGCTCAATTTGCACAATATAAAACCGAGCATTATCAAAAATTCAATGAAGAAGCCAAGCTCGTTTTTTTTAATGAGGGAATTACTTTCGCAGTTTACTCAGACAATCCCTTGGGCTCCGAAAAAATATTCCCTTTCGACTTTATTCCGCGCATCATCCCAGCCAATGAGTGGAACAGTATTGAAAAAGGAATCGTCCAAAGAAACCGCGCCATCAATGAGTTTTTAAAAGATCTCTACCATGGAAAAAAAATATTGAAAGACGGTATTGTGCCCAAAGAACTAATCTACTCGAGTGCGAACATGTTGTCTGTCATGGAAGGCTTTGATCCGATCGGCGGAATTTACAACCACATTTCAGGCACCGACATTATCCGACACAGCGACGGAGAATATTATGTTCTGGAAGACAACGTGCGCTGTCCATCGGGCGTGAGCTATGTGCTCGCCAACCGTAATACCTTAAAGAAAACACTGCCTAAGCTTTTCAGTAAATGTCAACCGCAGCCAATTATCGACTATCCCGAAAAACTGCTTGAGATGCTTCAATCTGTGAGTCCCGGAAACAGCCACCCCAACTGCGTTGTGCTAAGCCCAGGGATGTACAACAGCGCGTATTTCGAGCATTCCTTTTTAGCACAAAGCATGGGCGTTGAGTTGGTGGAAGGGCGCGATCTCTTCGTGAAAAACGATGTGGTTTACATGAAAACCATTCACGGCTCACAAAGGGTACATGTGATTTACCGACGCATTGACGATCCCTTTCTCGATCCCTTATTGTTCAATACTGATTCCGTTTTGGGAACGCCAGGATTAATGAGTGCCTATCTTGCCGGCAACGTAACATTGGTAAACGCACCAGGAACAGGAGTTGCCGACGACAAGGCAGTATATGCCTACATGCCCGAAATCATTAAATATTATTTAGGTGAAGAACAAATTCTTAAAAACGTGCCCACTTATCGTTGCGGTGAAGACGACGACTTAAAATATGTGCTTGAAAACATCGATAAACTGGTGGTCAAACCCGTTGATGAATCGGGGGGTTACGGCATCTCAATAGGGAATACCTTAAGCAAAGAACAAATCAAAGAAGTACAATTACAAATACAGCAAAATCGCAGGAATTACATCGCTCAGCCCATCATGTCGCTTTCGGTGCACCCCACTTATATTGAAGGAGAAGATACCATAGATTCCCGCCACATTGATTTGCGCACCTTTTGTCTTTTGGGAAAATCGACAGAATATGTGCTTCCCGGAGGACTAACAAGAGTGGCACTTAAGAAAGGGAATTTAATTGTGAACTCTTCGCAAGGAGGAGGATCAAAGGATACTTGGGTAATTTAAAAATACAGTATATGCTATCACGTATCGCAAACAATTTATTTTGGATGGGCCGCTATCTCGAAAGAATAGAGCATACCGCCCGCTATACAAAAGTCAACTACTTTTCGGCAATGGATGCACCCATTGTTTTACAAAAAGACCTGATGTTGCATTCGCTGCTGAAAATGAATGGCAAAGGCTTGGCCATCAATGATTTTAATGAACAAAACGTGTTGCAATGCTTGTCTTTCGACAAAGAAAACCCCTCGTCAATCATCAGTAATATTATTTTTGCGCGAGAAAATGCACGCGGCGCAAGAGATATTATTAGTACAGAATTATGGGAATCCATCAACAAGTACTACCACTTCGTGCTCAATTACGATCAGGAATCCTACCGAACCACTGCGCTTTACGATTTCACACAAAACTCTATTGAACAATTGACCATCATCAAAGGTCAAATGGACGGCACCTTGGTGCACAACGATGCATGGTCCATCATTAAACTGGGTATCTACCTTGAACGTGCGGCACAAATTTTACGCGCCATTCATACTAAATGGGAAGACATTGAATCCCTCAAGGGAAACGAAAAAGAAAACATTTCAATATTGTCGCACCAATTGGCGGCATTGATGCGCGGATTAGAATCCTTCGACATGAGCAGAAAACACTACCGACGCCCACCAAATTTGCACGATTCCCTTGAATTTCTTCTGTTAAACGATAGATTTCCTCGGTCAGTGCTCAGTTGCTTGAGAAAAGTGACCCAGCAAATTCACGTGATTAGCGCTGCGAAATCACTGACGAAAGACTCCGTGGAATTTTTAGCCAACAAAATTTACGCACGACTAAAACATCTAACTATAGAAGAAATTACAGAAGATTTACCCACTTTTATCAATAAAACGCAATATGATATTTATCTTATCGGCGCGAAACTAGAAGAGGAATATTTTCCGCTGTAAAATGAGTCTGTATCAATTGGAATATAAAGCGAGCAATGCTTACGCTTCTCAGGTTTGGGGAGCTTACCTGAAGTTTTTAATACATCCCTATTCCGCCATTGGCGCACAAATTCATAAGCCGTATTTCTCATCTAATGTACAAGGCGAATGGTGGATCAGCAATGCGCGCCAAAAAGAAGTGAGCGATATTTTTTTTAAAAGCAATACCAAATTTGATTCTTTGGAAATCAAGTACAGCGTGTTGGTTGATGTGCCGATCAATAATCCTTTTGAAAAAATCAGCTTGCCTATTGAACACGAAAAAAGGATTTTGGACTCCAATTCTTGGATCATCGACAACTACCGTTTTATACAAAGTAATCCGCAACGGCCAAAATCATATGTGTCAGCCAGCGATTGTAGCGCCTTCTATTGGCTCAACGAAGGCCATTTACTCGACAAAATTATTCGCCTTCGCGATCAGGTTTACCACTACATCGAATTCGCTTCGGGTCATACCAACACCAGCACTTGCGCTACTGAAATTGTGCTTTTAAAAAAAGGTGTTTGTCAGGATTTCACACATTTATTTTTAGGCTTGCTCCGACACTTCGGCGTTGCATCGCGCTACACGAGCGGATATTTACATCAAGGCACTGAAACCCGCGGGGCATCACAGTTACACGCGTGGGCAGAATGTCATATTCCTGAAATTGGCTGGATGGGCATAGATCCTACCAACAACCTTTTGGTCGACCACCACTATATAAAAATTTGCCATGGTTACGACTACGACGACTGTTTGCCAGTGTCAGGAGTGCTGAATTCCATGGGTAATCAACAATCTACTGAACATCAAGTGATCGTACAACAAATCCAATAAAATGACTTACTGCTTAGCAATCAAATTAAAAGAAGGCATCGTCGGAATCGCCGACACACGCATAACTTCAGGAACTGAAACCACCAATGGCAAAAAGCTATTCACACATCAGGAAGGCAACAACAGTTTGTTTTTAATGACGTCGGGACTGCGCTCTGTGCGCGACAAAGCGCTGACCTACTTTAAAGAAGTTTTGGCGGAGAAATCGGAACCCACCGACAAAATTTACAAAGTGGTGAATCTCTTCAGCAAACAAATAAAACTGGTGGCGAAAGAAGACAAAGCTTCATTGCACGAAGCCGGTTTAGACTTCAACATACAAACGCTGATTGGCGGACAAATGGAAGGAGACGCAGAACCCAAATTATTTTTGATTTATCCCGAAGGCAATTGGATTGAAATTGGCGGCACCACACCTTTTATGATCATTGGCAATTCAGGCTATGGTAAACCGATTCTTAACCGCTCCATCACAAAAGACGTGAGTATTCCATTTGCTTTAAAAACCGGCCTATTGTCATTTGATTCCACACGTGTTTGCGCAAATGATGTGGGCTATCCCATCGATGTTTTTGTATACGAAAAAGATTCTTTTAATATCAAACAACACCGATTCGAAGAGAAGAATTTGCGCCAATACACCGAACAGTGGGCGGCGATTTTGAAAGAAGGCATCAACGATATGTCAGAAGAATGGGTCAATGTTTTGCACCAGCCAAAAAAGAAAAAATAACCTCTAAATCGAATAGAAAAATCCAACTCCAAATACATTCGGATTGGAATCAAACGAAGGATTATTTACATCAGTTCCACCTACGCCAAATAAATAAGAAGCACGCACTGTAAAAGGACGCCCAGCAACAGCTGCACGAAATCCTCCATGCACAAGGGGACCATAAGAAATACTATTGCCGAAACCCATCATTAAATTAAAGCCCCCGCCCATACCTAAAAATCCACCTACTGGAAACTCCGTAATATCATTGGCCCTATTTCCAAAATTAATATCGGCAGTGATGGGTAAGTCTATAGAAAAACGACCGCCGTAATATGAACTGAAATAGCCCGCAATGCTAGCAGGACAAGAAGCAGATAGTGACAAAAATTCATTGAACTCATAGTAGTTCATTCGAAACCAATACGAAAACGTTGGAGAAAAGGCGTATCCACTGTAATAAAAGGAAACACCTCCTTCTTTAAAATGGGTAATGTGAAACGGGGAGTCGCTACTATTGCTTTTGGTCGATTGCGCATCGCTTATACCTGTGAAAAGTAAGAAGCAAATTCCAAACAATAAACCGCGCAATCCCATGATCAAAATGAATTAACCCACCGCCAACATAGAGGCATCTTTCGCCTCTAAAGCACTTTCACCCATCAAATAAATATCCACCGCACGTGCACACTCGCGACCTTCGCTGATGGCCCAAACCACCAATGATTGACCCCTGCGCATATCTCCGGCTGCAAATACTTTTTCAATAGATGTTTTGTAATCTTTGGTATTCGCTTTCACATTGCCTCTTTCGTCGTAAGCCAAGCCCATACCGTCTAACAAACCCTTGTGGTCAGGGCCCAAGAAGCCAGCAGCAATCGTTACCAATTCACAAGGCAATACTTTTTCAGTACCAGGAATTTCGCTGAAAATATGTTTTCCAGAGGTATCTTTGCTCCATTCAATTTCAGCGACTTTTAACCCGCTTACATTTCCATTTTTATCCCCTACAAACTCTTTAGTCAAAACGCTCCATGCTCTTTCCGACCCTTCCTCATGAGAAGAAGTAGTTTTCAATACCATTGGAAACTCCGGCCACGGATTGTGAGGCGCACGACCCTCAGAAGGTTTGGGGGCAATTTCAAGCTGTGTCACCGATTTAGCGCCGTGGCGGTTTGAAGTACCAACACAATCAGATCCAGTATCTCCGCCACCAATCACAATTACATTTTTGCCGCTTGCCAAAACTTCCTCCACCACTTTTCCTTTGTGGTTTTCGTGTTTCAATGAAGATACACGCGCGTTGTTTTGCGACAAAAATTCCATCGCAGGATAGATGCCTTTTAGTTCACGACCTGGGATTTGTACATCTCTAGGATCTGCAGCCCCACCAGCCAACACAAGCGCATCAAAACTTTTCAATAAATCCTCTTTGCTGACAGTAACACCAACTTCAACACCACATTTAAAAACCACCCCTTCTTGCTCCATTACTGAAATACGTCTTTCAACTACCTTTTTATCTAGCTTAAAATCAGGAATCCCGAAACGCAACAAACCACCAGGTTTTTGCGCTCTTTCAAATACCGTGACCAAATGACCGGCTTTATTCAGTTGATCGGCAGTAGCCAATCCAGCAGGACCAGATCCGACCACAGCCACTGTTTTACCTGTTCTTTGTATGTCAGTTTTGGGTTTTACCCAACCTTGTTTGAAAGCCTCTTCAATAATACTTTTTTCAATGTGCTCAATAGCTACAGGTGGCTTATTGATGCCGAGAACGCATGAACCTTCACAGGGAGCAGGGCAAATTCGACCCGTAAACTCAGGAAAGTTATTGGTAGTGCTTAATATATCATAAGCATACTTCCATTCTTTGCGGTACACTGCATCGTTAAACTCAGGAATAACGTTGCCCAAAGGACAACCGTTGTGACAAAAAGGAACGCCGCAATTCATGCAGCGCGCAGCTTGTTCACGCGTTTTTTCTTCCGACATCGGTTTGTAAAACTCAGCGTAATGCTTTTTTCTTTCTTCCGGTTTTTCGTATTCCGGTAGGTTTCTGTCGTACTTTAAAAATCCGTCTGCTTGACCCATACTAATTAAATTTCATGTTTAACGTTCAATATTCAATGTTCACAATGAAGAGTTTTTAGCCAACCTCTACTTTCGAACTTTGAACTTTGCTCTTACTTTCTGCTTTCAATTTATCCATCACGCGCTTGTAATCACGCGGCATCACTTTTTTGAAGTTCTTCAATTCTTTGTCCCAATCGGCCAATATTTGCTTTCCAATCTTACTGCTAGTGTGCTGAACGTGCTCTTCAATTAAGCCCTTCAATTCAGCGGCATCTTCAGCAGATATAGCTTCGAGATCAGCCAATTCATTATTAAAATTACTTGCGAACTCCTTCCATTTGTCCCAGATATAAGCATAACCACCGCTCATACCAGCACCAAAGTTTCTGCCTACTTTACCCAACACCACTACTCTACCGCCAGTCATGTATTCCACGCCGTGATCACCAATTCCTTCTACCACCGTTGTAACACCCGAGTTTCTAACGCAAAAACGCTCTCCCGCTTGTCCGTTGATAAACGACTTACCAGAAGTAGCGCCATAAAAAGCAACGTTGCCAATAATGATGTTGTTTTCTGGAACGAACTTGCTTTCCTTGCTCGGATAAATCACCAATTCGGCACCCGACAAACCTTTACCGAAGTAATCGTTTGCCTCACCTTCCACGGTAAAGCGAACACCTTTGGTGGTAAAACCACCAAAACTTTGTCCTGCTGAACCAATGAACTTAATGTCGATGCTGCCGTCAGGCAAGCCAACGCCACCGTGTACCTTACATATTTCGTTTGACAACATTGCGCCAACAGAACGATCGATATTGATGATTTTAAATTCACCAGTCACCTTCGCACCATCGTGGATGGCAGGTTGCGCCAATTCAATCAATTTTCTGTCGATCACGTTTTCAATTTCGTGGTCTTGTTCTTTTTGTTTGTACAAGCCTACTGAAGCCGGCACATTTGGTTTGTACAACAATGGAGAAAGATCAAGATTGGCCGTTTTCCAATGTGGATCATTGTACTTCACTTCCAACATATCTGTTCTTCCGATCATGTCATTCACCATTCTGAATCCCAAAGCAGCCATTTCCAAACGCAAATCTTCTACTAAGAAAGTGAAGAAATTCACAAGGTGGTCTGCATTACCTGTAAACAATTTTCGCAATTGCGGATCTTGTGTAGCAACGCCCACCGGACAAGTATTTAAGTGACACTTGCGCATCATGATGCAGCCTTCAACAACAAGTGCAGCTGTAGCAACCCCCCATTCTTCCGCGCCCAACATAGATGCAATCACAAGGTCGCGTCCGGTTCTCAATTGCCCGTCGGTTTGTACCGTAATTCTGCTTCTCAAATCATTCATCACCAAAGTTTGGTGTGTTTCGGCCAAGCCCAATTCCCATGGCAGACCGGCGTGACGCACTGAGCTCAAAGGCGATGCGCCAGTACCACCATCGTGACCAGCAATCAACACCACGTCTCCTTTTGCTTTCGCAACACCACTTGCAATCGTACCAACACCTGCTTCAGAAACCAACTTCACGTTGACTCTCGCTGCTCTGTTGGCATTTTTCAAGTCGAAAATCAACTGCGCTAAATCTTCAATAGAATAAATATCGTGGTGAGGAGGAGGAGAAATCAAACCAACACCAGGTGTGGAATGACGCACTCTACCTATCCACTCGTCAACTTTGTGACCAGGAAGCTGTCCGCCTTCACCCGGTTTTGCACCTTGCGCTATTTTAATTTGCAATTCATCGGCATTGGTTAAGTAATGCGCGGTAACGCCAAATCTTCCCGAAGCCACTTGTTTAATAGCACTTCGCTCCCAATCGCCATTTGCTTTTTTTGCGTAGCGAATTTCATCTTCACCACCTTCACCCGAGTTGCTTTTTCCTCCAATACGGTTCATTGCAACAGCCAATGTACTATGGGCTTCAAAAGAGATGGAACCAAAAGACATCGCGCCTGACGCCAAGCGTTTGAAGATGCTTTCTTTAGGTTCAACTTCCTCTAAAGGAATAGCTGTTGCACCTTTTTTAAATTGAAGCAAGCCACGCAGAGTCATTGCTTGCGCTGTTTGATCGTTTATCTTATCGGTAAACTGCTTAAATATTTTGAAATCGTTGGTTCTTGTTGATTTTTGCAGCAATGAAATCGTATCAGGATTGAACAAATGTGCTTCTCCTTTGCGTTTCCATTGGTAAAATCCACCAATGAACAAATGCTTGTCGATGCTCGTATCTTGAAAAGCACGTTTGTGACGAATACGTACTTCCTTAGCCAAATCATCAAAGCGCATACCTTTGATACGAGAAACCGTTCCGGTGAAACATTTTTCAATCACTTCTGGTCCTATACCTAAAGCCTCAAATATCTGAGCACCTTGGTAGGACTGTACCGTAGAGATTCCCATTTTTGAGAACACCTTCAACAAACCATAATTGATGGCTTTGCTGTAGTTGGCCAATAATTTTTTAATGGACACATCACCGCTTTCTAGCTCCTCTTCAAACATGTGACGAATGGTATCCCCCGCCAAATATGCATTTACTGCGTTGGCACCAAAACCAATCAAAGTAGCAAAATGATGCGTTTCAATGGCATCACCTGACTCCACCACCAAGCTGGTACGTGTTCTCAAGCCTTTTTTGATCAAGCTGCTGTGAATAGCACCTACCGCCAGTAGCGATGGAATGGCCGCTGTATTTTGGTCGATATTTCTATCAGAAATAATCAAGATATTGCAACCCATCAGCGTCGCACGCTCAGCATTGGCGCATATTTCATCAATCGCGCTTTCCAAAGAACCAGGACGGTCAAAGGCCGAGAAAATTGCATTAATGGTGTACGACTTAAATGAACCGTCGTTCAATTTTCGCAATTTGTCCAACTGACCATTTGAAATCACCGGTGTTTCCAGGTGAATTTGACGGCAGTGCTCAGGCGTTTCAGCCAATATGTTTTTTTGCGAGCCCAAATTGGTGAAGAGTGACATGATCACTTTCTCACGAATGGGGTCGATTGGAGGATTCGAAACCTGCGCAAACAACTGTTTGAAATAGTTTGACAAATGCTGACTTTGTGCCGACAATACTGCCAAAGGAACGTCGGTTCCCATTGACCCTATTGGTTCATTGCCATCCTTTGCCATGGGCTCCAACACAGAAATTAAATCTTCTCTGGTAAAGCCAAAAGCGATTTGCTTTTGCAACAATTGCATGCCCTTCGCCGGAGCGTTGGTTTTTTTCATTGGACGCGCCAAATCTTTCAGATTCAACTTGTTTTCCTTCAACCATCTCCCGTAAGGTTTGGCGGAACAAATTTGGTCTTTCAATTCCTGATCGGAAATGATTCTTCCTTTTTCTAAATCGGCAACAAATATTTTTCCTGGTTGCAATCTTCCTTTTTCAATCACCTTCGACTCGTCAACAGGCAATGAACCTGCTTCAGAAGACATGATCAAAGTATCGTCATCCAACAAACAATATCTTGATGGACGCAAACCATTTCTGTCAAGCGTTGCACCCACAATTTTACCATCTGTAAATGAGATCGAAGCCGGCCCATCCCAAGGCTCCATCATAGAAGAATAGTACTCGTAAAAAGCTCTTTTTTCTTCACGCATTTCAGGGTTGTGCTGCCAAGCCTCAGGCACCAACATCATCATTACTTGTGCCATTGGACGACCACCAAGTGTCAAAATCTCAATCACGTTGTCTAAGTTCGATGAATCGGAACGATTGATATCGCAAATCGGCATCAACCAATCAATCTCCTCCACTGTGAAATTGGTGCTTTCCAACAATACTTGTTTTGAGCGCATCCAGTTCACATTTCCTTTGATGGTATTGATTTCACCATTGTGTGCAATGAAACGGAAGGGCTGAGCCAATTTCCATTTCGGAAAAGTATTGGTAGAAAAACGAGAGTGTACCACCGCCATAGCGCTAGTCATATTCAGGTTTTGAAGGTCTTTGTAATAAGGCTTCAGCTGATTCGTGCGCAATTGCCCTTTGTACACCATCACCTTGTATGAACTTGATGAAATGTAAAAACTATCGTTGGTCGAAGGCATTTCGCGGTGAATGTTTCTGTTGCTATATTTTCTTAAAACACACAGTCTGCGCTCTAAAGCTTCCGGATCATTGCTGTCTAAAAACTGTAGGAAAATTTGCTCGATGTGTGGCTCTACTTTTTTAGACGATGCACCCAACATGCTGTTGTCTGTAGGCACCTCACGGAAACCCAATACTTTGAAGCCCAAGCGATGAGCGTATTCTACAAATAGATCTTTACACTGTTGACGCTCTTCCGCATCTTTAGGAAAAAAAGTCATGGCTACACCATACTCCCCAAAGCCTGGAAGCGCAATTCCGAGCGCTGCACATTCTTGTTTTAAAAAGTCATGGGGAAGCTGAATCAATATCCCCGCACCATCACCTGTTTCAGGCTCACAGCCGCAACCACCACGGTGTTCCATGTTTTCCAACATGGATATCGCGTCTTGAATCGTTTTTGACGACTTTTTGTTTTTTAGGTTGGCTACAAATCCAATCCCGCATGAGTCGTGCTCAAAGGCGGGGTCATATAATCCTTGCTTCTCAATCATACGCAATCAATTCTAGTAAAAAATTAAACGGAAAATGGACGGCAAATATAGGAAATTACAAGAAACAATCATAGCGAAAAACACAAATGTTTAGGGGTCTAGTGTAAAAAAGTTTAGAGGCATCTAAAAAATCCGTCGAAAAACACATTGCTACCAACACTTTTCTAACTCCTGCGCCTCAACATTAACGCCAAGTTCAGCATTAATCATGTCGCAATACACCCCATTGGAACTACGGGAATTTTTGACCATCAACGCCACAAATCACATATACTTCATGCTGCCATTTTACTAAAATAAAGTGTTCCGCGTCGCATACAAAACAATTCTTGTAACCAATACAAAACAAATGCATTGATGCAATAGCTTAACCCTTAAATCCTAAAAAATGTCAGCAGAAAAACTCAGCCCTCGCCAACAAATGATTGGCATTATGTACCTAGTGCTACTGGCCATGTTGGCAATGAATGCGTCCAAAGACCTGCTCGATGCTTTTTTAAAACTAGAGGGCGGCATCGACCTCACCGCCAATAATTTTGTTGAAAATGTGCAACCCGTGTACTACAAAATTGAAGCCGCAGCAGCAACCAATTCTGCAAAGGCAAAAGAAACATTAAAAAACGCGCATTTGCTCAAAAGCAAAATTCAAGAAATACACACCCTGATCGACAGCCACAAAAAAACACTTATTTCGAGCACTGGCGGCGTTGATGAACAAGGGATCCCCCTCGCCAAAGACAACCAAGACATTGGCGCTGAATACCTCATGACCGCAGGTCACGGCGAAGACTTGCGCAAAAAAATAACAGCGCTTAAAATGTTTGTTTGCACATTGGTCGACAAAAAAGACAGCTCCATTTACCAAAGTGTAAATACTTTATTGGCGACCGACGAATTCAAAGACTATGAAGGAAGCAAAATGTCATGGGAGGCTGGACTTTCTGAGCACTTGCCATTGGCCGCAGTAACTGCCAACCTCAGCAATTTGCAATCCTATTTGCGCAATACAGAATCGATTATTGTCAACTATCTTTACGAAGAATTGGGCATCGACAATTACCGCGTCAACAAAATCCAAGCGGCAACCATCGCACAAAGCAGCTATATTTTGCGCGGTGAAGAATACAGCGCCAAAATTTTTCTGGCCGCTTCCGACACCACCCAAAAACCAATGATACTTATAGGCAACTACGACGAAGCACTTTACGCTAGCAATAAAGAAATAAAATGGCTTAGCGCCGTAGATACACTGGCAGTTAACGACGGTTTTGGCAAGTACATCACCAAAGCAAATGCCGTGGGTGCACATTCCTGGAGGGGCATCGTCAAAATTCCACATCCCAACATCAAACGAAAAGACGAATTTTTGACTTATCCTTTCGAAAACAAATACCTCGTGGCACAGCCATCTGCTGTGGTTTCGTCTGACAAACTCAATATTATGTATATGGGACTCAACAACGAAATGTCAATATCAGTGCCCGGCATCAGCAGCGATAAAATTAGAGTTTCTGCCCAAAAATGCGATATTTCTAAGGTAGGCAATGGTCAATTTGTTTTCAAGCCAAAGGCGGGAGGAAAAACAGATGTGCTGGTTCAAGCTGAACTTTCACCTGGCCATTGGGAAAACATGGGCTCCTATGCTTGGACGATCAAAAGATTACCCAAACCCGACATTTTCCTGGGCGACAAGATGCTAAACGCAAAAATGTCAAAACAGCAAGTTTTGGCCTTTGCAAAAATATCTGCGAAATATTCTGCCGACTTTCCGCTCAACGCCCAACCTGGCATTGAATATTGCGGAGTTGAAACTACCACTACCGGCAGCACGGTAATGAGCTATGGCAATGCCGACAAAGGTATTTTCTCTCCGGCCCAATTGAATGCTTTTAAAGCACTTCGAAAAGGCGAAAGCATCACCTTAATGATTAAAACAAGGGGCGCTGATGGTATCACGCATTCAATGTCCAGCACTATCACCATCAACTAAACAAAACAGCCTTGCTAAAAAGAGCAAGGCTGTTTTTTATTTAATTCCCACAGGTGTTTTGCCCTTGTGAATTATTCTTCCTCCTGATGAAGAAGTACTCGGGGTAGCAGCATGATTGGGGTTTCCTCCTCCTGAGTAGGTACTTGAAGTGCTTGTTCCTCCATCATAAGTGGAACCACAATTCGTGCCGGATTGACTGCCGCGAGAATAACTTGTAGTGCTTGGATAAGGCGAGATACTCTGCGGCACGTAATAAGAATTACTGCTGTAATATGGACTAACACCTCCTGAATTATTGGTCCATGAAGAAAAATCAACAGTAAAAGCCAAGCCTAACTTAATGATGAACATATTGCTATTGGCATTGTTGATGTTGTAATCGATCACCTGATCTTTGGAAGTGAAAGAATGCAGATCTAAAAAATCTGCGGGACTACCACTGTTAAAAGCCACTCCAAGGTCAAAATAAAAATTGTCGGCAACCTTATACAACACGCCTATGCCTGCTCCCACATTGGTGGTTTTAGCTTGAAGTAATTGTTCACTCACGTTTTGCACCGACTCAGTTGTATTGTATCCCACTGATCCATAATGCATTTCTAAATAAGGACTCCACTCTTTTAAATTCATTAATACACGTCCCTCTATAACCGCACCTGTAAAACCGTTACTTACGGTGTAGTTTCCAATCGGTGAATCACCAGAGCGGCTGCCATTGCCTGATCCGTAAATACTTCCTCCTAAATCCAAAGAGAATAAGGTCTCGGGGCTGATCATATAATATGCACCAGCGCCCAATCCAGCGCCAGATTGATATCCTTGGTGCTTCATATTAAAAAGTGGATTGGATTGTAACCCAAATAATGTGAACTTCCATTGCGCGAAACCTGTGCTGTGCAACAAAATGATTACAAGAAGGAGGAGGAGTTTTTTCATAGCTTTATATTTGTGCATTTCACCAAGCAACAACCTTGCCACAGAACTAAATACCTCTACTTCTTTTGAGAATCACAAAGAATGCCGTAGGTTTGAAAAGTGCATTTACTCACCACCGCCATAAAATACTTGATCTATTTGATCCGCGCAAAAACGCGATACAGCGTACATTCCCCATTTATTTTTGAATTGTACTCCGACGTTATTTTGTCGAAAAAACATTATTATCCATTTGACGAAATCGATGGCGTTCGACAAGCGCTCCTCTCCAACGAAAAAGAAATCACCATTACCGACTTTGGTGCCGGTTCGCTATTCAACAACGGCAAAAAGAAAAAAATAAAATCGATCGCAAAAAACGCCGCCAAACCTGAAAAATTTGGAAAACTTTTTTTTCGACTGGCCGCCCATTTTCAATCCAAAAACATCGTAGAGTTAGGAACCTCTCTAGGCATGTCAACCTGCTATCTCGCCGCAGCCTCTAAAAACAGCAATGTACAAACACTCGAAGGCTGCCCTGAAACAGCTAAAGTGGCGCGAAGAGTTTTTGACACTTTGAAACTATACAACATTGAAATCACCGTTGGCAACTTCGACGACACTTTTCAAAAGGTATTGGCTGATCTTCCCGCGCTTGATTTTGTGTTTATCGATGGCAATCATCAATTTGAACCTACCCTTCGCTATTTTGAACAATGCCTGCCGATGGTACACGAAGATTCAATATTAATTTTCGACGACATACACTGGAGTGCCGACATGGAAAAAGCATGGAAACAAATACAAGCACATCCACAAGTAACAGCCACGGTGGACCTGTTTTTTATTGGACTCGTTTTTTTTAAGAAGGGTCAGGTGAAGCAGGATTTTATTCTGCAGTTCTAAACTTCAGTCCCTACTTGGAAAAATAAAATATGCCGTTTCTTTAAAAAAAATTTATATTTTTAGTCAGAGCGCAGAACAGCAAGATGAAAATTTATACCAAAACAGGAGACAAAGGAGAAACCGGATTATACGGTGGAATGCGCTTATCAAAAAGTGATTTACGGCTTGAAGCCTACGGAACTCTTGATGAATTAAATTCATATTTGGGATTGATTCGTGCTTTGAAAATACATTCGCACCAACAAACATTAATCATTGACATTCAAACAGAGCTCTTTACAATAGGCGCTCACCTTGCCTCACAGCCCGACAAAAATTCTTTGCCCTTGCCGGAGTTCAATGAAAATTTAGTGTCTGAACTAGAAAAGGCCATTGACTTCATGAACGAGTCCTTACCCGAAATGAAACATTTCATTCTTCCTGGCGGCAATATCATTATCTCGCATATTCACGTTTGTAGAGCAGTTTGCAGAAGAACAGAAAGACGCATTGTAAAACTCAAGCTCGAAAGCGACATTCATCCGCACATCATCCGCTTACTCAACCGTCTTTCAGACTACCTTTTTGTGCTTGCGCGCAAAACAGGCTTCGATGCTAAAGTCGCAGAACAGCCTTGGGTTCCGATAAAGAAATAGTGTTCACAATCACTAAGCACCTGTGCCTGTAATAATAAATTCATCATTTTTCTTGGCGGTGTAAACAAAAAATCTATTTTTGCGTTACAAACACTAAAGACTTTAAAAACAATACGATATGTACTGGACACTAGAATTAGCCTCTTACCTTACCGATGCACCTTGGCCCGCATCTAAAGATGAGTTGATCGATTACGCACAACGCTCTGGAGCACCAATGGAAGTAATTGAAAACCTGCAAGAAATTGAAGACGAAGGTGAACCTTACGAATCGATTGAAGAAATTTGGCCAGACTACCCTACCAAAGACGACTTTCTCTTCAATGAAGATGAATATTAAAAAATAAAAAAATACTATTTGAAAAAGCCTTGTCGCAAAAACGACAAGGCTTTTTTGTTTTCAAGCCACAACAAAAATCACCCAAAAATGGGTATTTTCCGCGTGCTATTCGCTGGCTAATTTTGTGTACTTAATGACCTAAACTTATTAAATCACAAAAAAATGAAAGCAAAAAAAATTTTACTCACCTTCCTAATGGTCTGGCTGGCATCGTTGTATGCGGTCGCTCAGGCAGAGCTGAAACTCATTGTTACAGCTCCCAATTTCCAAAGTTTTATCGCGGGAGATTTAACCGCGTTTAAAGGAACCGATCTTACCAAAAGTTTTACGGTACGAAACACTGGTAATGCTTCTTTTACAGGCGTAATTTCGTACACCGATGCCTATGGCTCGGCCCTCAGTTTACAAGATGTGGTGGTCACTTATGAAAATGGTGCCATACCCGCAGGAACCTCCTTTTCGTGGAAAGCCACAGGAAATGCTATCTTAAAAGGAACGCTCACTTCAGGGACGGTATACGAATTAGTGGTTACCAATTTACCTATTAGCGTTGGTGCCAACAAAGGATTGATTTTTATGCGAAAAGTAAGAGTTACCGATTGCATTGATGACATTGCGAAAGGCAGGTCAACGGTTGATTTGAAAGTATGCGACAGCAAAGGCGCCAACTGCAGTGAAATGGTTGACGCTTGGCAATCGGGCACTACGCGATTGATTCAAAGAATTTCGAAAGCAAAAAGTGAATTTATTGATGTGGTAGATGTAGATGTAAAAAGTCATGATTTTTGTGCGTACAATCCAAAAAATCCAACGCCAGCAAGTGGATTTCGCAAGGTGAGCTACTTCACAAAAATGCATACTCCAACTTCTGGAGAAACTGTAAAAGATTTCTATCTAAGTGTTTCCTCTGGTGGTGCCGAAGAAGTGCCACTAAGCTCAGTAAAAATTTACAAAGCAATATACAACACTACAACAAAACAATATGTAAGCACTGGATCTCCATTGGCGATCACAGCAGTACCTCATCCAAAATTTGGAGGAGCAGTTAAACGTTCTGTTACACGATGTTTTTCTGATGCCATTAGCGGCGCCTACTTTCCCTTGGGAAATATTACTGGAAAGGACGCCTATTATATTGAATTTAAAGTATACAACTGTCAACCTACCATTGATTTAAAAAACTTTACAACTGCTTCTTACGACGGTTGGAGTACATCATGGATAGGGAAAGATGATTGCGATGCTGAATTAAGTTCTGCTGGAAAAATCACTGCAAAAAACACCACCAATAATCCGTTAACCAGTCAGGATGAAGCCAACACCACTTTTTATTTCAACCACACGATATGTGGTGCGTGTTATGGAGATTATGTGGACAATGCAGCAACCTATGTGGAACGGGTTTCTACCTTACAATCCAACGAAACCGCAAACTGCAGAATTGATAATTTATTTGTAAATAATTTTTACGCATTCTTAGGAACGAGTTATTCGGATGGTGTAAATTATCAAGCCAACCGAGCAAAATTAGTGGTGGTACTAAAGCTGGAAGGTGGACTCAATTATTACGTTGGAAGTGGTGCTGGAGGATATTATCCCCATTTGCAATTTAGAAGTCCGGATGGAAAACACTGGAATCCAATAAATATCTTGGGAAGCGCTGTAGGGTATAATATTCCTACCGATGAAAAACCAAAATACGATTACAAAAAAATTAAAATGTTTGAGTTCAGAATGCAAGATCTTTATGCTTTGTATCCCAAATTGGCGCAAAGTAATTTCGATGAGAAAAGTCAGATTTTGTATGATTACATTAACAAAGCCGACATCGCCTATTCCTTAACCGGAAATTGTTCGGATCCCAACAAAGAAGAGCGTCCGAATTATTCGGTAGAAATGTATTTGGTGGCCGACGCTTCCTGCGATAATCCATTAGTGATGCCGTCGTTTAAAATTACACGCGACGCAAATATTATGTGTCCAGGTTGCCAGTTTCCTGGCGGTGCGGGTAGATACGCGAAAATGAAAAGGTTAAATTATGGTCAAGTGGACAACAACGACAATGGTTTGGCCGATAATGGTGCATTTTTATTGGGGACTACAGTTGATGCATTGAATGCCGATAACAATCCTGATAATAATATTCGCACGCGATTTGGAATCTTTGGTGATCGTGTTCAAATGAACACCAAATATTATTTAACGTCTTCTGAATCGTGCAACGGAATTACTTTCGACGACAGAATGATTGGAGATTTAAAATACTCTTATTTACGAATGTCTTTTCCAAACGACACATTTAAAATAGATGTGACGAAACCACTTAAGGTAGTGATCAGCAGTGCTGGTACAAGTTACATGTTCAGTGTTCCGGCCGCTGTGATGATGACAAAAAGCAATACTGCAAATGTCTTGATGGAAATTAATGTCAATACCTTTAATGCATACGCTATCGCTGGATCGCCAAAATTACCGGCCAATTTCCGTTTCAAATCTTTTGATGAAATTGAAATTGAATTTTTTATGGACATTCAATTCAACACGAATACGAAAGATGCTTACGATGAAATAAGTTTTCAAAACATGCCGTATTTTTCTTCCACACCGGTAGCGCAATATTTACGCGACTTTCCGCAGTTTGAATGCGATCCAAAATTAGGTCCGGTGGTGAAAGATTCTGCAGGGAAAGTGGTGGAATTCATCCCTAAACCACCTTTCACTACTGCGTTTTACAAAAACACGTGGTTGAATTGCGAAGGGTATGAAGCCATTTTTAACCTTGTTGCAGTGCAGCAGGATTATTGGTACGGCGATGGTTTTGGTTCGTACGCCGAAGATAAATCATGCGGCAAAGGGCGTTTGCTTTCTTTCTTTTCCTCGATAGGAAATTACAATTTCCCTAAACTTTTTGCCAATGAATTCCGTCCGGCTCCGATGATTGAATCCGTAGATGTATTAACACCCGAAGGATACAAATTCATTAAAATTGACCGCGGTATTTCTGATCCTGGTAAAACGGCTCCACAGTTTTATACTGGTGGTTCGTACTCTGGTGTAGGTGTCACCAACGCGCCTTCCACAACAGCAGTAGTGGGTGGAATAAATTACACATTATCGCATTTAACCATTCCAAATATTTATACGCCAATTACCGATATTGACGCGATCAATGGAACCAATCAAAATGCCATGCGACAGGTGGATGAGCATTTGTTAGATTATGTATGGGTAACCAATGAAGCGATTTGTGATCAAATTCCCGCAGGAAGAAATTACACGCCTCAACAAAACACCGATACTTCTGCCTTAGGAAAACAATACCGTTTCAAAGCTTTCTTTGATTTAGATCCTATCAGTCGCTACGATGTAATGCGTTCTGAAAACCCTGGAAATGCACTGGAAACTCCGGTAAATCAGCTTACCAGCACGTTAAGTTCTACTGGAATTGTGGCGGTAACGACCAGCAAATTCAATTTAGATTTTAGCTTGAACAACGGCAGCAAAGGATCACCCGCAAAATTTCCTTTCGTCACCATTACCTATGATCAAACGATTTTCAGTTCGGTTTTGGTCAACTCCCTTTTGCCTAAAGAAGTAACGGAAGTACACCAGGAAATAAATGGTGATTTCGTGAGTATTTTGTACCAAATTGATCCGCAAAATACCAACCTTGCCAATACCATTAACTTAGAAAGATCAGTGGCATTGAGCATCAAAGGGTCGTTGGCGCAATGTTTCAATGATCCAAACAATCCAGCTACTTTTCAGGTTGGATTTGGTTGGGATTGCAATGCATGGCCTACTGATTTAGACAACCTGAACAACTTGTGCTATTATTCCACAGAAGATATTAAGGCATATTCCATCGCTTCGGGAATTTTAGGAAACGTAACGGCGAAGAGCGTTGACGAAAGTTGTATCAACCCTAAAATTCATTACACCCACACCTTAACAAGCACCGGATCGGAAGTGAATAAAGTAAAATACGATATTGATTTCCCTGATGGATTAACGTTAGATACCTCAAGTATCGTCATTAAATATGGAACTAAAGTTTTAGCGAAACCTCTTGATTTTGGGATCACCAACAAAAGCACTCCATTGAATAGTGAATGGTATGCATTGAGTTTGAACGACACTGTATTTAAAGTTGCTCCTTTTGCAGGCGCAGTAGTACAAGGTGCGCGCAATGAGTTCATCACGGTAGAGTTTGATGTGAAGGTGGCTAGCGGTTGCGATATTTATGTGGCTACTTCTAAAACCTCATTCAAAACTTCGGGATTCGCTTTCTGTGGCAATGAATTAAACGCTAATGATTCCATCACTCCAGCGTATAAAATTTGTCCGGATGTGTTCACTGTACGCATCAAAGGTGGCTCAGTGATTTGCGGCAATGACAACATGAGTAAACCAATTTTATTGAACGCAATTGTTCCCGATTCATTAGGAAATTGTTTCACAAAACCATTGACTTATGAGTGGACGCAAGTGCCGTCGTCAGTAGTGCTTGGAACTACCGATTCCTTAGTTGTTCAACCGACCGTAAACACTACTTACCAAGTTACTGTGCACGATGCCAACGGAAGAATTGGTATTGCACAACACACCATAAAAATTGGTTATGAATACGAAATTGGGAATGTTAGCTGGGTGTGCGGAAGCGCTAACAAAAACATTTGTATTCCTATCAATGCAACTGTTCCGGTAAGAAATGGAATTATCGGAATGGACTTCACTTTGCGCTACGACAAAAGATATTTAGCGCCGGTAACCACAGTAAATGCAAGTAACTTAGGAAAAGTGGTTTTGTCGAAAAACTTCCCTGGTACTTATGCAATAAGTGTCATTACCAATCCAACGGTGGAAACTGATCCAAACATTGCATACGCAAACATCAGTATTTACTACACCAGCAATTTAGCAAAACCAAATGTTCCTCAATTTGCAGATTCAGGATTGGTCATTTGCTTGCCATTTACCGTTGTTGGAAATCCTGGTTCAGGCACGTCCATCGACTTAACCATGCGTGAAATGACGGAGTCGTACACGTACTTTGAACGTCCGGTGTGCTGGAACAAAGGTTCATTCAAAGTCACGGGAACAGGCACATTTGCAGGTGCTTTGGAATACTATCAACCTTACAGCAAATCTGCAGGAACTTTAAATTATGCTGGATTGTATCATTACAACGCAGTTCCAACAGGAGCTAGAAATATCATTACGGTATTGGATTCTTGCGGTGGAAAAGTGTTGGGTCAATACAGTGGAACTGGTGGAAGCAACAACTTCAATATACCGCTGGGTTCACTTAAAAATGTAGTAAAAATTACCCGCGACATCAATAACAATGTCACCTTAGGTGCAAGTACCAGCAATGGTTTACTCAACTTTGTGAATGCTCGTGATACACGTGCAATGGAATTCATCACTACTTTGAACACCACAAGTTGCGTGGATCAATTGCTGATGAGCAGCTGTCCGAATGTGTTTGTTCCTTCGGCAACGCAAATGATTGCTGCCGATGTAAACATGAGTGACTCTGTACGGGCCAACGACATCACGCAATTGCAAAGAAGATTGGTCAACGAAATCAAAGAATTCAAACAAGTGCAAAACACAAAAGGATTGCCTTCTTTGGATTATAGATTCATTGATCCAACAATTGTTGCAAGCAACGCTGATTTTACATTGTCATCTAAATTCCCTTTCAGTGATGGTAAAATTCATTACTGGAGAGATAACGTGCCAAATGTCCCAGAATGCTTGAGCGTTGAAGAACAATGTGCCAATACTCCTAAAAAAGTATTCAGAGGAATTTTGTTGGGTGATGTGGTGAACTACACGAGCAATTACTATGTTTCCAATGCTTACTTGAAAACACAGGAAGCCAACAAAGTTTTGAGTCCGTTCACATTTAACATCAACTTGCAAAAAGCGGAGAAGTTAAATGCTACCGACTATAAAATTGCAGTTAGCTACGTAACGCCTGACAGTGCAAAAGCTTTCGGTTTCGACTTAGGTTTGGAGTACAATCCGGATAGCGTTAAAATTGTTGACATGCAAGAAGATGTTGCCATTGCATCAGGCGGAAGATTTGTTTGGAATGATGATGCAGAAAACAACTACATCCGCTCAACCAACTACACTCCTGAAGAATGGTCAACCAACGGCGTATGTTACTACATCATTGTTAGAAAATTCACTGGAGGATCATTGACCAATGCCGACTTGAAAACCGGTTACGGAATGATCAACGGAGACTGGGCGAACGTTGAAATTTTGGGAAGCAGTGCTACAGGTACTACTAAAACCACAAACGACAACGGATTTAAATTCGGGATCCAACCAAATCCAATGAAGGACAACTCAATTGTTGAATACTGCTTCAGTGCGAACGATGTGCAAAACAAAATTGAGATCACAAATGTCCTGGGACAAAAAGTTGCGGTGTACAATAATCTGATTACTAAAGGACAGATTAACTTATCTCGCAATAGTTTGAGTCAAGGTGTTTATCTCTGCACCATTTACGATGCGGTTTCCAACCATTCGGAAACCATCAAATTTGTGGTGGAATAATTACTCGTTCGAATGTTAAATAACAAAAAGGGCGACTCCAACAGAGTCGCCCTTTTCGTTGTTTAAATTTTTTAATCCTATTTTTGATCAACCTATTCTATGAATTTATTTACTCTTTTCTGTATCAGCACCATGCTACTGTTTTCGCCTTTTAAGGCAGAGGAAAAGCACTTACTGAAAGTGACTATTACCGGCTTGAAAAACAGCAAAGGAATCGTCTACTCTTTATTATTCAATGGAGCCGATGGCTATCCCGAAAATCAATTGAAAGCCTTTCGCAAAGGCACACTTAAAATCATTAGCAACAGCGCTCAAATTACCTTTTCAAATCTTCCAAAAGGAGATTATGCCTTCTCTTGGTTTCACGATGAAAATGAAAACAAAAAACTGGACAAAAACTTCGTGGGCTATCCAGTGGAATCTTTTGGTGCTTCAAACAATGCAAAAGGCACCTTTGGTCCGCAAAGCTTTGCCGACGCAAAAATTTCTGTGATAAAAAACACCTCAATAACAATCACTGTGAATTGAAAAAGGAGGAAAAAATAAAAAATCAACCCGATTATTCAGCCGCAACGCTGGACCTAATACAGCAATTGGAGCAAGGCTCCTTCTCTTCCATCTACTCGCTATCCATGTCGGTAATTGCCCTTTACGACAATGAAAACAGAAATTATATTTACATGGGCGGCAATGCCAAAGATGTTTTGGGAGAAGAATTGCACACAAAAATGCACTTGGAAAATCCGTACTTTTTAAACTTGTGCAGCAAAAAATATCGACCACAAATTCAAAAAATGCTTGCGGTGCTGGCCGATGAAAAATACTCCGGAATTGATCCAAGGGAATTTCGCTTTTCGTTGAATCTTCCTGTAACGGTGAATGGCAACGAACGCATCTTTCTCACTCGCATTTCACGCCTTCCAGAAAATAAAATATTACTGCTTTCCATTTCCGACTTTACTGACCTTAGTTCCTTTACTTCCATCATTCTCACCATTGAAAAAAAAGGAAAAGGAAACGACTACACCCTATTTGAAAAAAAAGAATTTCCTCTCGAAAGCAATGCATTACTGCTTTCACCAAGGGAAGCGCAAATTGACGCATTGGTGAAACAAGGGAAAAAGAGTAAGGAGATCAGCGAAGAGCTGCAACTTAGTGTGCACACGGTGGCCACCATTCGCAGAAACATTCAAAAAAAACTGCATTCCCATGAGTGATAAATCTAAATCGTACTTGCAAACTATTGGGAAACTAACGAATCATTTTTTTTCCATGGACCGCAGAGATGTAGACTTACAATCATTCAATCGCTTCGATTTATATCAAAATAAAAACACTAAACACCTACTAAATTTAGTAGCCGAGACCTTTCTTATTTTCAATCACTTCACCTTGCAATTCGAACACATCAGTCCGAATTTCTCGGAAATTATCGGCGTTAGCATTCCCGACATGAAGGAAAATTGTCGCGATGGACTTTCACACATGCTTGTGCCCGAACATCTTGAAATATACAACAAAGAAGTTTTGCCCGAAATGTTTCGCATGTACCGCAATTACGCGCTAATGGGCAAACTGAAAGACATAAAATTTTCCTTCACTTTAAAATTGCAAAGGCCTGATGGACGGGTGATTTGGACTCTCCACCACATGAGCGTGATCGAAACCTTTTTGTTAACGATACCTCATCTCAGCGTGCTTTTCGTCTCCGACATCACCGAATTTAAAAATGATGAGGTAGTAAATTTTACCGTTTTCAAAAAAGCTTCCGACGGACAGTTCAAGCCTGTACACTCTAAGAGATATTACAGTTTAGAGAATAAAGTAGATTTCGGTAAAAAGGAAATGGTGGTGTTGCATTTGTTGGGGAACGGACTGAACACCAAGGACATAGCCAACGAACTCTCCATTAGCGTTGAAACTGTTTACAACCATAGAAAAAGCTTACTTAAAAAAACAGGAGCTTCAAATATGCATCATTTAATACAAATGGCCAGTATTGACGGCTTATATTAGGCTGCAACGCGCAAAAACGCGCCAATATGGCATAGTTTTCAAAAGGTTTAATTTTTGTCAAATGACGTTCGTTATTCTTTATTAATTAAAGTAAATTTGACCTCCTTATAAATACATAGCCTCATGATTAAAGCAGTAGAGAAAATTTTCACCGCACTTTTTGGAAAAAAATCCGACAAAGACATCAAAGAAATAATGCCCCTCGTTGAGAAAGTAAAGGAAGAATATGCCAAACTATCTTCTTTGACAAACGACGAACTGCGCGCCAAAACACCTGAATTAAAACAGCGGATTGCCGCACAATTTGCCGAAGAAGAAAAACAAATTGAAGCCCTTAAGGTTGCAGCTGATGCACCAGGCCTAAGCGTGGAGGAAAAAGAAGCCAACTACGCTGCAGTTGACACTTTGATCAAAAAAATTGACGAGAAAATTGAAATCGCATTGCTTGACGCACTGCCCGAAGCCTTTGCTGTGGTTAAAGAAACCGCTCGTCGTTTCACTGAAAATGAGGAAGTAGAAGTGACTGCAAATGCTTTCGATAGAGCGGTAGCAACTAAAAAAGACAATGTTGAAATTGAAGGCGACAAAGCCATATATTTCAACTCCTGGCTTGCCGGTGGCAACGAAATCAAATGGGATATGGTGCACTACGACGTGCAACTTATTGGAGGTATCAACCTTCACAAAGGAAAAATTTCGGAAATGGCTACAGGAGAAGGAAAAACCCTTGTTGCAACGCTTCCTGTGTATCTCAACGCTCTTGCTGGAAAAGGTGTGCATTTGGTTACCGTGAATGACTATCTTGCCAAAAGAGACTGCGAGTGGATGGCGCCTTTGTTTGAGTTTCATGGCTTGAGTATCGACTGCATCGACAAATACGAATCGCATTCTGAGGAAAGAAAAAAAGCGTACCTCAGCGACATTACCTACGGAACAAACAACGAATTTGGTTTCGATTACCTGCGCGACAACATGGCTACCAGTTTAGACCAATTGGTGCAGCGCAAACATCATTTTGCCATTGTGGATGAGGTCGATTCAGTTTTGATTGACGACGCTCGAACGCCGCTCATCATCTCTGGCGCCACCAAGCAAAAACAAAGCATGCAGTTCAATGAACTTAAACCTTTCGTTGAAAAATTAGTGAACGCCCAAAAAGCATACGTAACCAAAGCTTTGTCCGATGCCAAAAAATTACTGGCCGAAGGCAACAAAGACGAAGGCGGTGTTGCGCTTTTGAGAGCACACCGCGGTTTGCCCAAAAACAAAGCACTGATCAAATTTTTGAGCGAAGTCGGTATTAAACAACAATTGCAAAAAACTGAAAACGCGCACATGCAAGAGCATGGCAAGCTAATGCGCGTTGCCGATGCCGAACTTTTTTTCGTGATCGACGACAAGCACAACTCTATTGAACTGACTGAAAAAGGCATCGACCTTCTTGCTCAATTTGTGGAAGACCGCGATTTCTTTGTGATGACAGACCTCGGTTCTGAAATAGCGGAAATTGAAAAATCAAATTTGAGCGACAAAGAAAAAATCGCCAACAAAGAAGCTTTCATCAAAGATTACGGCGTTAAATCTGACCGTATTCACACCATGAATCAATTGCTCAAAGCCTACACCCTTTTTGAGAAAGACACCGAATATGTGATCATCGACAACCAAGTAAAAATTGTTGACGAACAAACCGGTCGTATCATGGACGGTCGACGTTGGAGCGACGGTTTACACCAAGCGGTTGAAGCAAAAGAGAACGTAAAAATTGAAGCGACCACGCAAACACACGCCAGCATTACCCTGCAAAACTACTTTAGAATGTACCACAAATTGTGTGGTATGACGGGTACTGCCGAAACCGAAGCGCAAGAACTTTGGGACATCTACAAATTGGATGTGACCACCATTCCCACCAACCGTCCAGCCGTGAGAAAAGACATGGAGGACAAAATCTACAAAACACAGCGCGAAAAATACAATGCCGTAATCGAGGAAATTGTAGAGATCACTAAAGCAGGCCGACCAGTACTGGTGGGAACTACTTCTGTGGAGATCTCTGAATTATTGAGCCGAATGCTGCAAATGCGCGGCATCAAGCACAACATACTCAACGCCAAACGCCACCAGCAAGAAGCTCAAATTGTGCGCGAAGCCGGACAATCGGCAATGGTGACCATCGCCACAAATATGGCGGGTAGAGGGACCGACATCAAGCTGTCAGATGAGGTGCGTAAAGCCGGTGGTTTAGCTATCGTAGGTACCGAACGCCATGACTCTCGTCGCGTTGACCGCCAGTTGCGCGGACGCGCTGGCCGTCAAGGTGACCCAGGCACATCGCAGTTCTTCGTATCGTTGGAAGACCAATTGATGCGCCGTTTTGGTTCTGAAAGAATTGCGCGCATCATGGACAAAATGGGCTACAAAGAAGGCGAAGTGATTCAAGCCGGTATGATTACCACTTCCATTGAACGTGCACAGAAAAAAGTAGAAGAAAACAACTTCGGCATACGCAAGCGCTTGTTGGAATACGACAACGTGATGAACGCGCAACGCGAAGTGATTTACAAACGCCGCCGCAATGCCTTGAATGGCGAGCGTTTGAGTGTTGACATTTCAAACCTCCTCTTGGATTTGGTAGAAAGCGTTATTGAAACCTACCAAGGCGGTAAAGATTACGAAGCCTTTCGTTTAGAGGTCATCAAGTTGTTTGCTTTTGAACCCGCTATTTCTCAAGAACAATTCCAATCGATGAAGGTGCAAGATCTCTTTGCTCAACTTTCAACTGCCGTATTGACTAAGTACGAGGAGAAGAAAGAACAATTGCGCAATCAGGCTTGGCCGGTCATTAAAAATGTATTTGAAACGCAAGGTCAGCAATTCACCAACATCGCCATTCCTTTTTCGCACGATGGACAGCATGCTTTTCAAATTGCAGTAAATCTTCGCAAAGCATATGAAACTCAAGGAAAAGAAATTCGAAATGCTTTTGAAAAAACAATTGTATTGTTCAACATTGACGAAGCGTGGAGAGAACATTTGCGCGAAATGGATGACTTGCGCAACAACGTGCAAAACGCTTCTATTGAACAAAAAGATCCTTTGCTCATCTATAAATTTGAATCTTTCAACGTGTTCAAACAAATGGTGAACAAGATGAATGCTGAAATCGGCTCGTTTTTGTTCAAGGCTGACATTCTTCAAAGTCAAGGTGGACAGCAACCTCTGCAGGTTCGCGAAGCAGCCCGCGAGGAGTTACCAGACAAAAACATGAAAACCATTCATGAAGACGATACTGAGTTTGACCGTCCGGCAAAACCAAAACAAGAACCCGCGAAAGCCGATCCTAAAGTGGGTCGAAATGACGCATGTCCTTGCGGCAGCGGCAAAAAATACAAACAGTGCCACGGCAAAATGGAAGTGGCCTAAACAACTGTGAAACAATGCTTAACGCAGCCATTCAGCAAGATTGCGTTAAGCATTGTTCACAAAATAATTATTTCTACCATTGAGATATAGCCTATCTTTGTCTCATTGTCAGTAAAATCCGCAAATGATTACAGATAAATATAAATTCTCCAAAGACATCAATCCAAAGTTCTTCTCTACCCTGAAAGAGCGTGTGAATGCATATTTTGAGAACAATCAAATATCAAAATACGGCAACTACACCATGGTGCTCAAAGCAGTGGTGATGCTGTGTTTGTATTTTGTACCCTTTGTTTTGATCAATGCAGGTATTTTCGCAAATCCCTTGCTCGTAATAGCGCTTTGGATAGTCATGGGTTTTGGCATGGCGGGCATTGGTCTTTCTATCATGCACGACGGAAACCACGGTGCTTTCTCCAAAAACAAATTTGTCAATAAAATAACCGGGCTCACCGCCAATCTTGTCGGTGGAAATGCCAAATTGTGGAAACTGCAGCACAACGTTTTACACCACACCTACACCAACATACATCAAGCTGATGAAGATATTGACGGTCCATCATTTTTGCGCTTTTCTCCACACCATGAGAAAAAAGCGATTCACCGTTACCAACACATCTTTGCTTTCTTTGCATACGGCCTAATGACTTTGGGTTGGGCAGCATGGTCAGACCATAAACAAGCCATTCACTTTAAAAACAAAGGGCTCATCAAGTCAAATAAATTTGTCAAAGAAATGATCATCTTGACGCTTTGGAAACTCTTCTATTTCGCCTATTTACTCGCTATTCCGATATTTGTATTCCAGCTCCCGGTTTGGTTGGTTTTGACAGGCTTTTTAATCATGCATTTCGTTTGTGGACTTACCTTAAGTTTGATTTTTCAATTGGCACACATAGTACCGATGAATGATTTTCCAACGCCCAATGAACACGGCGTAATAGAAAACAACTGGGCGATTCATCAGCTGCAAACCACTGCAAACTTTTCGCCAAAAAGCCGTTTGTTTTCTTGGTATATCGGCGGATTGAATTACCAAATTGAGCACCATTTGTTCGCCAATATCTGTCATATTCATTACCGAAAAATCTCTAAAATTGTGCAAGAAACGGCTCGTGAATTCGAAGTGCCCTATCATTCGCAAGGCAATTTCTTCAGCGCCATTGGCAGCCACTACACCATGCTGAAAACACTGGGCAGAGCATAAAAAAAATCCCGCTGTTGCGCACAGCGGGATCCTTTTCCTCATTCTCCTCTACCTATCTTATTCTTTCAATATCTTTGTTTGCGATATCCACGCGTCTCCTTGCAAATGTAAAACATACATACCCGCGCTCAATGCATTGATGTTAACGCTTGCTTTTTCGCCAGTATCTTTACCCTGCAACAGCAACTTACCTTGCTGATCGAACAGCGAGTAAGTAAAAGGTGTTTGTGCAATTACACTCACCTCGTCGCTGGCAATGGTTGGATACACCAATACCTTTTCTTGCGCCACTTGAAGCACCGATGTCGCTGCATCCACTATTTGACACAACGCAAACTCTGATGTGCTGTTAGAAGCATCTGTAGCCAAAGCACTCACATAACCACCAATGGTTAAGGCCATCGTAAACGACTTTGAAATCGATGCATTGCCATTAGCATCTGTTGAAATACTTTGTGTGCCGATCAATTCTTGGCCTTCGCCATTACCCGACCCATCGCACAAATCATTGTAAAAATACTGTATCTGATAAGTGCTATTGGGTGCTGAATTGAAAGTTCCCGAAAGCACAATGTCATTGGCCGACGCTAGTGCTGTTGTTAACAAGGGGAAGTTCTGTCCGCCATTCGCACCATCATCAACATCTTTGTCATCATTTGCATTGGGAGCATCATCCCATCCAATGTCAATGCCCATTTCAGCGTTGTTGTATATCAAATTCGACAGCAGTGCATTGCCTCTGCCGACGGCAGATTGCAATATTACTCCGTGACTTAAACTATTGGCAATAACATTGCCTTCGTTGGCATTCCACCCGCCAATGGTATTGTCGTGACTGGCACCATTGATTACAATTCCACCACAGGGATTGCCGCTTACACCATTGCCAATATTCGCCGTCATTGCAGCATCAGTTCCAATGAAATTTGCTTGAATAATATTGCTGTACACATTGTCCATCCAAATACCTCCTTCGTCAGTTGAATTGGCAGAAATAATGTTTGCATTTATTGTATTGTGATGCGTGCTATCAGCCAAATTTACGCCAGCCCTCCCATTCCCTAATGCAGTGCTTCCATCTCTGGCAACACCAATGTAATTTCCTAAAATTGAATTGTGGTGCGATTGCTTACCTTCAATGGATGCGCCAACACTGGCTCCACCCGAAATTAAATTGCGCTCAGCAGCAGTATTTCCTCCAATGGTATTGAAATAGGAGGAGTCCTGAATGTCAATTCCATAGTTTAATCCTGCGGCAGCAAGAAGTCCTGTTTTTTTGACACCAATATAATTTCCTATCACCGTATTGCTGTCCCCTTTAACAATAGTAATGCCTCCAACGATTAAATTTCGGGCAGCATTGCTGCTACCTCCTATGGTCACCCCTCCGGTATGATCAATTACAATTCCGCCAGAACTGTATTTGGTGATCCCATCCACCCCTATGCCTAGAAAGCAACCCTCTACGCTGTTTCTTCCTTCGCTCGTAGAATACCCTGGCTCATAAGTAAAGAATATATCTCCTTGACGAAATGCCATACCGCGCACCCTGTTTTTTGCACTGTGGAACGACAAAGCAGGAGCGCCGCCATTTCCGCCGGCATAAATAAGTACCGTAATCACGGTGTTTAATCCTTGATCAAAATTATTTGTATTCGCTGCGCCACCTGTTTGCGTGTAGCCATTGATATCAACGGGGAAAAATATTTCGGGAAAGGCACTTGTTGGTGAAATTGTTTTAAGACCACTTCCCGAAATGCCAAAATTAATACCAATGGGAATAGTGTCATACCCTTTATAGGCGGGACGAGCATTAGATTCTTCCAATGCTGCGCGCAAAGTACAGGTTGAAGCACCCACAATTTTACAAATACCATCTCCAGGCGTAGCATCCGACTGATTTCCTGCAGCAGTGACTGTAAACGCAGTCACCACATTTTTTGTAAACTGCAATTGTATTCTTAACAAATCTCGGTCATACGTGCCACTGTTCCATTTGGTATAATACAAATAGGGTGTTTGCCCACACTGCTCAAAATTACGAGAAGTATCAGCATGATCAATCAACGATGGATAATACAATCCACCCACTGCCCATGAGCTGGGCGCCGCCATGATGTACTGCCGAGGTGACCAGTGAATCAAATCTTCAGAAACTGCAAAATAAAACCCATACTGGTTGGTGCTTCCATTGTAATCTCCATTGGTGTAATCCACCACCATATATTTGGACAAGTAGGTATTGTAGGTCAAACTCGCACACATTTTACCAATATGCTCACGATCAACGGGTGCTAAAATTTTTTCGGCAATATTGTATCCTGTTTCAGTGTATGGATTCACAAACTGAACATTAAAACCACTTCCGTCCCATCCTCTCCAACTAGCAGGATCACTTAAATTATTGGTGCGCAACAAACCAGTGCCCCAATCTTGCAAGAGATGCGCTTCAATTTGCACCATCTTATAGTAAAATCCATCTTTTTTGATAATGTTAGACCCACCAAAAAACCCAAATGGAGTGTGCGTTGCAGGATAAGTGTCTTTGTACGGTGACGCAGCAACTAAATTAGACGGCGCCGTAGTGTGCGTATAAGTTTTTCCGCTGTCAGAAGAAGACGCGTAGGTTATAGAATTGTACCAGCAGTTGTTCCATGTTGGACAAGGAACAAACTCATTGTGCACCATCGCATGAATATTTACACCATCGGTGGTATATGGTGCCATGATCCACTCCTTGTTGTTGAAATCAGAGGGCTCTGTGCCATCGTGCGAAGTCATTGTTGGACTACAATCCTTTACTAAATTATCAAACGTACTTCCCGTCATTCGCCAAGTCGTATAATGCGAGGCAATTAAATTTATTTTGCCGGAAGCGTCCCTAAAAGCGCGCGCTGGAACATCGGGTATATCAATAGTATTACAATTAGAAACCGAGTAATCAAAAACCATGGTGGCACTGCCCACCGTAGCAACAATTCCTGGATATTCAACTTGACTAAAAGCCGAAAAACATACTGTTGAAAATAGAATAAAGACCGTGTTCTTCATGTATATAACTTTTTAGTTGCAGCTACATCTTACGCAGCAAAACGAAAAAAGTTAATTTGTACTTAGACGAGTCACTCTTCAAAATCCATTTCGCTGCCAATTCGCCTTGCGAATGCCGAAAAAGAAGAAGAGCAATAAAAAAAACACAACAACATCATTTTGCAACTACAAAACCCTTTGCTTCCGCAGTTTTTTAAAAAGCAACAAGTCATTCCCTTCTTCAATTGCTGCAAGCACTGTTACAGCGCAATGCTTCTCAAAAAAGCGAATCATTTTTTGATTTCTACCACTGAATTTTTCAGCAACATTTACGGTATTAAAAAGTATAGTTCCTTCTACCAGCAAAGATTTCAAGAGGCTATTCAAAAACTTTGGAGACGAAAACACTTTGGGCGTTTCACTGTCGATAAACAAATCAACGAGAATAAAATCGAATTTGATCTTATTCCTGAGCACAAAAGAAAGGGCGTCTTCGACAACGATCTCTAAGTTCGCAAAATCATTTACTTTGAAATATCTTTTGGCGATGTCCACCACCACAGGATCTATTTCAACCGCAGTGATCTTCCCCTCGTTTTGAAATTCCTTGCGCAGTGTTTCAATTACGGAGCCTGCGCCCATGCCCAAGACTAAAATATTTTTAAAATTTGCTACTTCTGCCCTGCCTATATGCAGCAATCCTTCGCCCAACGCCCGCTGCAAAGCGCCATAAGAATAATTGGCGTTTTCAGAATCCAACAACAATCTGCCATCGAGCCAGTTTAATTCTAAACGACCATTTATTGCCGAGCTGTACACTTTTCCCTTTTTGGGAACCAATGGCGACACCTTTTTTTTCATCAGACGCACAATGTAAAATATTAAATTTTACCAAAGAATTCGATGTGCACTTTTTCTTTTGGAAAACCGAGTCTTGTTAGGATTTCCTTACAAGCTACATTCATTTCCGATGGACCGCAAACAAAAATTTTGAATGCATTCGGAACTGGATGTGCATCAAAAAATCGACGTAAAATATTTTCGCCAATGCGCCCTTCCCATATCTCCTGATGCTGCAAAAGATTTAGGGCCTTGCTTTGTCGACTCAACACATGCTGCACCTTGATGCGTTCAGGATATTGCATAGCAAAAGCCAATATCTCTTTTCCAAAAATAATACTGTCATCGTTGGTGTTGCCGTACAGCAAACAAATTTTACTATTGGGTTCAAACTGCAATACCGATTGCAGCATAGAATGCATGGGCGCTATACCACTTCCTGCAGCGATCAAATAATAGGTGTTTTGAGCAGCTGAATTCAGTTCAATACAAAACTTACCGCGTGGCGCACCCACTTCTAAGTAATCGTTTACTTTCAAATCGTTGTTGGCAAAATTTGACGTAATGCCATCACCAACGCGCTTTACTGTAATTTGCAAAAGAACATTGTGCACCGCAGAATGACTCAACGAATAACTTCTTTTATACTCCAGACCAGCCAATAAATATTTAACCACTACAAACTGTCCAGGATGAAATTGAAATTGCGTTTTCAACGATTCTGGAAGTTCAAATTCAATCACCACATTGTTGGGAACCGATCTGTCAAGAGAAATGACTTTTAAATTAGAATAAGTCGCCATACATGTGTTTATTACCTATACGCACAAAAACAAAAAGGTTTCATATACTCGATTAGCCGGCCCAGCTTCCCCTATCCAAACTGCGGTATTGTATCGCTTCGGCCAAGTGCATTTGTTGAATATCCTCAGCGCCATCTAAGTCTGCAATCGTTCGCGACACTTTTAAAATGCGATCATAAGCACGTGCCGATAAATCGAGCTTCTCCATCGCTGCTTTCAAAAGGGTTTTGCACTGCGCGTCCAAATGACAAAACGCTTTGATGTGTCGCGGCTGCATTTGCGCATTGCAGTGCACGCCAATGTCCTCGGCGAAGCGCTTTTGTTGCTTCTGCCGTGCAGCAATCACGCGCTCACGCACGGTGGAACTGGACTCTCCACTGCTTTGCACGGTGAGTTCATCAAAAGAAACTGGCGTTACTTCCACGTGTAAATCAATGCGATCCATCAATGGTCCTGAAATCCGATTGAGATAGCGCTGCACATCGCCTGGATTGCAAACGCATTCTTTGTCGGGATGGTTGTAAAACCCGCAAGGACAGGGATTCATAGAAGCGATAAGCATGAATGATGCTGGATACAGTACCTCAAATTTAGCACGAGAAATACTCACCGTGCGCTCTTCCAATGGCTGTCGCATCACCTCCAACGCGCTACGCTTGAACTCGGGCAACTCATCCAAGAAAAGCACGCCATTGTGGGCCAATGAAATTTCACCAGGCTTCGGAAACACACCTCCACCCACCAAAGCGACATCATTTGCACACTTAAAGTATGTGGTGTATATTAGATTATTAATTATGTGTTTAAATAACAAAAAAAGCACTACAACAAATTAATTTGAAATGAATTTAACCATGATATTTCCATGACAAAAATCGCATTCTATGTGCGGGTAAGCACAAAACAGCATCAAGATTATCAGCGACAAATAGACATCCTTAACTCATATATTAATGAAAAAGGAATTACAGACGAAATTGATATTTATGGTGAAAAGCAATCTGGGTATAAAGATGACCGAGAAGAGCTCCATAAACTTTTAGATAAAATTAAGGACGATAAGAACTACTATGCATGTGTTTATATTACTGAAATAAGCCGATTAGGAAGGAATACAAGAAGAGTAAGAGAGGCACTTGAAATTTTCAAAGAAAATAAGGTGAATCTCTACATTAAACAGTTAGGTGTCTATCTGCTGAATGAAGATGGAACACCAAATGCGCATGGGAACCTTTTATTATCAATTTTCATTGAGCTAAGTGATGCAGAATCAGTGCAAGCTAAAGAACGATTTAAAAGCGGAATATTATCTGGAATTATGGCTGGAAATGTTGGTGGGGGGAAGTTTAAACCTTATGGTTTCACAAAAGGAGATGATAAAAAATTAATTATCGATGATGAAGAAGCACATGTAGTAAGATTAATATTTGATTTATATAAAGCAGGTAATGGAATAAAAGTAATTGCAGGTATTTTGAACAATAAAGGGATACCGACAAGAGCAAACAAATCATTTGGTGAAGAGCAAATAAATAGTAAAACAGGCAAGCAAGGCAAAGATGTTATTTGGCAAGATAAAACAGTAGATGACATACTGTTGAATCCAATCTACAAAGGGCAAAGACGATACTGGGGAGGGAAAGAAAATAAAAGAAACAAAACCCAACCAAGACTTATTGAAATGAAAGGAGAAACTCTATTGAATCCTCCTTCGATATACGATGAATGCTTAGAAGTACGAAATTCTAAAACGCATAAAAACTATCTTACATCTTACGTTTATTTACTAAAAGACAAATTAATCTGCGGTCGATGTGGAAGAAATTATTTTGCCAAATATAAACCAACTCCTCAAGGTGATAAAGTTTATATATGTTCGAGCCGATTAAAAAAAAATGGGAATTGTGGAAATGTAGGAGTGAACATAAGTTTTTTAGAGTCAGCAATTTTTAATGAAATAGTTTCAAGTGATTCCATTCTAAAGCATATAAATAACAAAGACGAAATTAAGAAACGGTTACAGGAAGATTTGGAGAAATTGAAAACGATGATTTCAACTTGTGAAGCAAAATCAATTAAACTAGATAAAGACATTGATTCTTTAATAGAGTTACAGTTGATGTCTAAACGCAATTATAATTTTGAACTAGAACAAAAATATACCAATAGAATCTCAGCCAATATAAATGAAATAGCAAACTTAAGAAAACAGAAAGTGAAGGCGCAAAGCACATTATTGAAAACAGAAAACGCACTAAAAAAAAGGTCAAATCCTGAAATAACCACTAAAGAACTTATAGAATTTAAAAATGACAGGATAAAACTTAGGAGTGTCTATATGCAAATAATTGATAAAATAATCATTAACAATGTTACTCAAGACACTATTTTAGCAAACGCATTCATTTCAATTGATGGAATAGTGCTACCCAGCACTTTAAAATTAATCTTAGATTTAAAAGGAATGAGAAAAAAAGAAAAAAGTTACTGTTACATTCCCATAGCAGATTTGAACTACAAACTGGAATACGAATCAAATATTTTAAAAAAAACAAGTATTACAAACCTACAACACCTTATACATTTAGTGCATGAGGAAAGTGGGTCATTGGATTGGGCAGAAACAACACACATACATCCTGAATACATACTTGAAATAAAATAAACATTACCCAGTAGAAATGTTCGATAAAATCACAAAGAATGGCGAAAAAAAAGAAAATCACAAACGGATTTTTCGATTGCCAGAGATTGTAGAATTAGAGCGATTGCAAGGATTGCCTGATGGATACGTTGGAAATATTTTAAAGAAGAGTAGCGCTCATTTGGCAATCGGAAATTCGTTCAGCATGCCAGTTATCAGGCACATACTGAGCTTCGCCGAATTTGGGCAATAAAAATGCCCACCATTTTACAGCAAGTCTTTATAGCTTGTATAAGTACAGATTTATTGCAACATCAATTTCAAATTAATCTATTTTAAATCTAACCCATAGCGTATTCCCTTCCAAAAACGTGGTCTAGTTATGGTTGTCGGCTCTGCCTTACTTATATATATAATATAGTAGTTGAGCCAAAAAATCACCTAACACTGACCCACCTAGTGTTTCAAGCATTTTTCCGTGATTTTTTTTAGGAGTTTTTCTCCTACAGACCTCCCTCTCTTAACGACCCAACTTTCAAATTAATTAATTTTAAATCGCCTTGCACACCTCTGTATATAGGTAGCGAAAATAAATATCGAAAAAAGGTGGCAGATTGGTTTTAAAAGGGCTTTGTTTGCCTCAACTCGTTCTTTGACATTTTGAGAAATACGACCAAGCATTTATTTTCTAAGTACTTTTGAAGTTGACCACATATTTATATGTATCGAATGTACTTTACTTTTTTTAGGCTACATCGTATATTAAATAAAATAACAAGAATGTAAAACCCTTTTAAAACCAATGAAAACGAAACAGAAACAATTTACAATGAAAATGGACGAAACGACACGCCAGAGACTAGAGTTGCTCAGCAACAACCCCATTGATAAGTACAACCTATCAAAAACTTTGAGAGGTCTTATCACCAAAGCGTTTGAACGCTATGAACAAAATAACGATTAAAATAAATTACTTATGAGTGAAACATCTACAAATCAACACTTTCAAACACCTATTTGCGCCAACGGTTCAATCAACCGTAACCATTGAGCAATGGCTTAACCAAATTAAAGAATCTGACCATTCAGATTTTATTACCCAATCTCGCCTCACCACTGGCGCAGAATACGATAACAGGAAGAAGCAAATGCCTTGCGTATCATACAACTTTCTATACGACCAATACAAAAACAATGAAAATACAACCACAGGAACTGGTCTAATGTACATTGATATTGATGATGAAAATTTCAATATTTCAAATTTAGATACCAGTAAAGTTTTTGCTTATTATAAATCCTTCGGTGGTAAAGGCTACGCTATTATTGTTCGAGCTGAAGGTCTTACATTAGATAATTTCAATTCTACATATTTTGAGATATTAACTGATTTAGGTCTAATGGCTTTTTTTGATAAAAATGCTATGAAAGCTACGCAGTTCAATGTTTTATCTTTTGATAAGGATTTATTTTATAATGCTAATTCATTTGTATTTGAAGCTTCAATAGATACCGTCCCCCCGTCTATCGTAATAGAAAAAAAAAGAAGAACATATACAACAGAAGGGGGGACACCTAATACGAATAATTACAATTCAATTAGATTCAACAACCTATCTGATATTGAAATACCCGAAGGTGAATATGTAGTCAATTGGGATGGCTACGATTTTATAAATTGCTTTATACCTATGAAGAAATTCAATGCTGGTAGCCGAAATAATTTCCTTTTAGGTTACTGCAACAACTTAGTTTACCTCAACGCTGACATCACCAAAGAAAGAGCAATACAGATTATGAGTAATGTAAATTCCTTTGCCTGTGCGGAGCCTGTAACTGCTCAACAAGTAATAAGAGTTGTAAATTCTATATTCAAATACAAAGTTGATGGAACGCTAGAGCCAAAATACTTCTGGAAGAAAAGAAAAATTATATTTAAACCTACATCTAAACTTTCCAGAGAAGAAAAATTAGAGATATGCAGAGCCGAACTAAGCATAAAAAGAAGCTCAGATTCACGCTCCAAATTAATTGATATACTAAATAGTTGGGATTTTAAATCTCATGGCAACGTGAGCCACCGAAACATTTGTAAATTCAATAAAATAAGCAAGAAGACCGTTCAAAAGTATTATGCTGAGTTTGCGGACTTTATCGTTGAGCTAAATACCCAACACAATGTGACTGAACCTATAACAGAAGCCAGTGCCGAACCTATCTTAATAGAAACAACAGTAGTGCCGCGCGACGAAACAACATTAACCACAGAGCCTCAAATCAACCTAGCTCAACTGCTAAATGAGTTCATTGCCAAGGACCGCACCTACTTTATTAATCAACTCGGAAAGAATAAAATCATATACGACAAGCTTATTGAAATTGCGACCGAAGATGATTTAGAAAAGCTATTCAATGAGTTGGACAACTACTCGTTTACAACCAATTTAAAGTTTGAATTTGTTGAGTTCTGCGAGGCTTTCACTAATGCAGCTTGATATTTATAAGAGTAGTGTTTCATTGTGAATTTTGGGCGGGTAACTCCGCCCATTTTCATTTCATATACAGGGGGTGGGTCCGCACCGTTGAGGTAAATAGCAAAGCTTGTTTGGCGGTATCCTTTCTTATCATATAGATTTGATGACCCCTTTTTTGGTTGATGCTGGTATGCACGCAAATTTATTTTTTTTGACCAGAATTCATCGACCCTATTCCTACAAAAACAGCCTTTTAAAAAATTATTTTTTTTAGCCAATTTTCAGCTCCAAAAAATACGACCGTATTTTAAATTTTAATCATTCACCTATTTATCAGCTACTTAACTTTTAACTGAGCAAGCTTTTTTTGTATGGTTAATTTGGCAATTTCATCGGCTATGTGCGCACGCTTTTTAAGGTCGGTCTCAATGTTTTTTAGCTGGGTCTTCAAGGTTATTTTCTTTTGTATATCGGATGGTTTCATATCGGTTCTTTAACGATAAATATCACCGATTTCCGCAATTTAAAGCTACGCCTACCTCAACCACTTAAATGCAGACTAGCGTGTTAATTGGATGCGATTAATTCATTTGCAGGCTATAAATCAAGCAAATAGCTGATTAATATCTGACCTGCGTGTAAATCGCCTGGGATATTTTGCCGTAAAATTTAAAATAACGCCATTTTAAGCCTCGCAGTTAAAGGATTTTCGTAAATAGCACCACGAAGTTGTTTAATAAACTTTGATGCGGTACGGTCAGGATAAATCAGCTAATCCTTATCTTCACCACCATGACCTTCAAATCCTTCATACTTTCCTTACCCCTCCAAGATGATGCCACCATCAATTGGATGATTCAATATGTCCAAGCTGACAAATCATTTCCTGACACCGATAACATCTATACCGTCATCAATCATGTTTATCTGCAATTCAATCACAAACAGACATTAGCTTTTCAAAAGACGCTAATAATTTACATGCAAGAAAGTGGTGATATGGCTGTGATGAATAGCATCAATAGAATTGTGGAGCTTCAAAATGGTGATGAGAGGTATCAGTATTAAATCTTCACTAACCACAAGTACTCCCACCTCAACTTTCTAAGCAGCCAAAAAACAGAAGGTTTTGAAGCAAGCGAATCGTCATTCACCTAACTATATTTGAAGCTCTTAGATGGCTTTAAAATCAGTTATTTCAATGAACTATGCTGTGTCTTTCCGCCGATGAAAAGTAAAAACACCAGCTTGGTAAAGCCAGTGTCTTTTAATCTCATTCAGTTCCCCGCCAATCTATAACCGATTGAAATGGTTCGGTTGGGATTATGTATTAATTGACATTCGCAAAGTCTATGAGTAGTTGAATGGTTTATGGGATGAGGTGTTGGTCCTTTTTTTATAGTTTACCATCAAAAAAAGACTTTAATATCTGTCTGAAACTTTCCTTTTCATCCTCTATTGATGCACATTCGTATTCAGACGACTCATTATTAACCTTTATTCGAGTTATTGAATCACCTTCTAATTGACAAACATATATACAGCTTCCAGTCCAAGACCTATGAAAATAAATTAAATCATTTTCCCTATAAATATTCCACCTTGAATCCATTCCACTTGGATAAAGACCAGTATTAATACATTCAATATCTTTTGCAGTTAGCTTTATACTTAAGTCTATTTCTAAATGCTTTTCGGGTAACGATTTAATGTTCTTTTTCTTTTTCATAATTACTTCACGTTTACTGGTATAGGAATCGCACCTGTCACAGGACCTATTATCTGAATTTCACCTTCTTGAAACCTATCTGGCGATTTATTATCCGAAAGTACTGAAATTGGAAATCTTTTCATTAATACAATCCCCATTACTTCCTGACCATCTGTTGCAAACTCATATGCAATCGCTGAACTAGTCGTCCAAAATGTATAGACAGAAGCATCACCATTATTTGCTAGAGTTGGATTACTTGTTCCTCCCCTAGCGATTGCCACACCTCTAGTTGCGGGAGGGAATTGTTTATTCATTTTTCCAGTATATGGGTCTATACTCGGAACCCCACGATACAATGTTATAAAATCATCATCACCACCCTTTTTATTTGGGTCTTTATCCCAATTAGGAGTAGGTGGGAAATCACTATGTGGAGCTTCATTCCAATTTGAAGGCAGTAAGACCCCTACAATTGTAATAGCTGCTGCTGCTGGAATACCCAATATAGTTGCCGTTGGATTCGTCGGATTAGTTCCTGGGTTAGATTTCGGTCCTTTCTCTACCCTCATTTTTGGAGGTTGTTGATTAGGCATCGGTTCAAGATGATGGGCACCTGCTTCCTGAGCCTCCTTCTTAAGGTCTTTAGATTTTGTCGTTACTTGCCCTTTTGCTTCATCCTTAGGAGGTATAATTATTGATTCTCCTTCATAAAGCCAATCTTGTTTCTTACCAGTTCTCTTTGATGAGTTCCAATCAATTTTCTTATTGGCTGCTTTAAGGTCTGCAATTGAAACACCTGTAAGCTTAGAAAGTTTAGCTAAAGTTTGTCCTTTAGTAACTTTATGAGTCGTCGCTTTTTTAGGGTCAGGAGCATCACCTCTTGGGTCATTCAAGTTAATCGGATTATTATCCATACTCGTATACGGACTCTGCCAAGGTTGGAATATCGGGTCAACACTAAACCATCTTCCTAATCGTGGGTCGAGTTGTCTGAATTCTGTCGTGTAGCTGTTTCCAGCGCTACTAATCTCGTTATCCTTCTCTGAACCTTGGTAGCCGTATTTGTAGGTGTTAGTATTTTTTATTTTCCGTTTTTTGGAGACAAAAAATACTTTCTTAAGCCAATGATATCGGCTATTTTAGAGGTTTTAAAGATAAGGAAAATAATTCCAAATTACAGTGTCCCTAATATTAAATTTCAATGAACTATGCTGTGTCTTTCCGCTGATGAAAAACTAAAAACACCAGCTAGTTACAGCCAGTGTCTTTTGATGTTGTTCAGTCCCCGCCAAATCTATTCACTTATTAGCAACGCTTTCCTATCACTGTCTCATCAAATGGGCGCTACATTGTAGTCGGCTCCTTATTTCCACAGTGCTCCACTACCAACCTTCAATTCTATTGTCTTACTTTTGGTTTCATACGGGAAATAAAACAAACGCATCACTTCGGTTTCTCCTGATTTTTTAGTCGAAAAAAGTTTAATCTGATTGTCACCCACCCTCGACATGAACAAGGTCGTATCCTTCGGTTGAGTAAAATAAATTTCGGGAGGAACATTATAAATAGCCATTATATTGGTATCTCGATTACTTAATCCTTTGAAATGAATAAATCTATGGGAATCAAAAAATTGATACATACCTTCACTATATGGCTCATAGTATTTTAAATCATCACCAATATAATCAAATGTAGAATGTCTTGATGCCGAATCAATTTCATTACTAAATTTTATTTCATGCCATTTTCCAAGTTTATCAATAGCGTGAACAGAAATTAATTCACCTGATTTCCAAATTTGATAAACACAAGGAAAATCCTCTCCTTTATTGAAAATTTTTAATGTGTCAGTAAATAAAGAATCTTCCATTTTATATAATACAATGTCTGTTTTTGTTGAATCCACAATATATTCCGAAGATTCATCAATTGAATTAGATGAATTCCGACCACAGGAATAAAAAAATAAAAACGCACCTATAATTGCAAGTCCAATATCTTTCATACTTAATTATTTGGAATTATTGTATCTATTTTTCCAGATTGATGAATCATTCTTTTGATAATTGTATCACCTATTTTTAGAACTTTTTGATTATATCCATGTATTGGAACTCCACTCCAACTTTCTTTTTCATGAATTTGAAAGTCTACCTGAACTACTTTATCTTCTATACTTTTAGAAGTTGCAGGTCTCAACTCGGTTGTATTAACTTTCTCCACAGCCTTTTCAATCCCCTCAGTTGTTTCTCCCGATTCAAATACACCCTTTAACATTTCAGTACCACGCTTTAACATCGGCACAAAGCCTTTTAACCCTTTCTGTAAAGTTTTTAAAGTTGTACCTATTATTCCTGTTAATGAGGACATTTCATCATAATTAAGCATTGAAACATCTTTACCTCCCTTTCGCTTGGTTGTTCCAAGTAATGCATCATTTTTATCTGCATCATCTCCTCCTGTTTTGGAATAACCTGCGTATCCTCCTTTTGCATTTTCAAAGATATCCAAAACTTTACTCAATGTTTTAGCAAACCAACTTCTTTTTGTGATATGGATGGTTTCAAGATGAACAACCCCATCCTTATCAACGTAAGTGCCATCTCCTTGCTTAGCACCCGTCTTTTGTTTGAATGTAAAAGCTGAAATTACTGACTTTTTAATACTTGGAACGGATTCCTTAAAAAAGTTTTTCATGGATTCTCCAGCTCGTTTGAACCAATTTCCTTTGGAAGGTTTTTTCATCACAGTTCCATCGCTGAAGGTTGCTTCACCTCCTCCAGCCTTCAATCCCCTAACATCATTCAACCCAATCGGATTATTATCCATGCTGGTGTACGGACTCTGCCAAGGTTGAAAAACAGGGTCAACACTAAACCATCTTCCTAAACGTGGGTCAAGCTGTCTGAACTCTGTTGTGTAAGAGTTTCCTCCGCCACTAATCTCGTTATCCTTCTCAGAACCTTGGTAGCTATATTCGAAGCTCTTAGATGGCTTTAAAATCAGTTATTTCAATGAACTTTTTATTTTTCGACACGACATTTTTTTTGTCCTTCTTCAATAATTTATTTTAGCAACTCCTCAACTTTCGGAAATATTAATGACCGTTCACCAATCCACTGCCAATACTCAGTTTCAGAATGCACTTCGAATATCCGAACACTTATTTGGAATTGCTGATGGTAGCGTGCAAGGCATAATACTGTATGTAGTAAACACAATTTCAATCAACATATAAAATATTCCCTTTTTCTATTTCACTTACCAAAGAACTAATATCTATTGACTCATTAAATTCAAAATACATATAATAATCATATCCAAATGAAACGCCTACTCCCACATCTTCTAATATGATTTTCCCCCACATGTATTCACGTAATATTAATTTAACTGTATTTTCTAACTCAGTAGCACTTACAATTTCATCTTCTTGTATTTTTTGGTACGTTGGAAAAAGAAACGCTTTATCCGTCTCATTAAAATCATTTTCTTCGTTATTTTTTTCAATTCCTTCTATAACAAAACGATTGATTTTAAAAAAATTAAATAATGCTTTAATCGCTTCTATATATTTTTCTTCAACCTTCAAATATTCTTGTATTTCAAAAACTTTGCCGTTAAAAATTTGACCTACATCTGAATATGATGTCCATTCATCAAGTAGATATACACCATCAGAATTCCGATGTTTTGGATTGTATTTTGTAATTCTATATTTCATATTAATCTCCTATTCTATTTAAATTTTCATCATATGTCCCTGACCTAGTTCTCTTACTTCCTAAATCTTTCAAAGATTTAGCTTTTTTCCACATTCCTCCATTATGACCATCAGTATCTGGTGTTATATAGTCTCCATTTTTTTTGTTGCGGAAGACTTTTTGACCATGACTCTTAAATTTGGTTTTTTCATACCCTTCTGGCACTTTGGTCTCAACCTTTTTATCACCTTGTGCAAAAGTAACAGATTCTCCTTCACCCTCATTAGCTTTTCCCTCAACACCATCTGTATTTCCTCCAACATTATCATTCGGGTCACCACTCATCTCATCCTTCATCTTAGCTATATTAATAGCCAGCGCAGTTGAAGATGAAACCACTAAGGTAGTACTTATCGCGATAGCAGGAACACCCACAACTGCTCCAACTCCTGTAGCTGATAAAACTGCACCTCCTGCATCTCCAACTGTCCAACAGAAGTAAAATCGGATATGGTAATGAGAAATGAAAGTCCTTATAAATTCAGCAAAATTAATCCGATAATAATGGATTCTATTGAAACTGAACCTAAAAAGGTGATTGTGGTTCCGTAGGTGTTTTCAGGATTTTAAGGAACTATTTATTACTTCCATCAGTTTTGGAATTACCCTTGGGAGCGTGCAAGCCACTATCCAAAGGATTAATCAAATATTTTGTACTGTCTTGCTTTTCAATAATTAGTGTGTGATTTGAAGTGTCAACAACCGCATCATCCATATGCAAAAATAATTTCCCATTCCATGGATATTCTGGTCCTCTACCAACTGTCATTTTCAAAGTAAATCCTATCATTATAAAACCTACAAGTATAAGCAACAAAAAATCTTTTCCTAAATTTTCAGGTTTTGATAAATGTCTTTTTACCAAAAACACCACGACTATACATACAGCCAATAGCAAATAGATAAACACATCACCTAATCCATTACCAAAAGCTATTTTTCCACTTAAGATAAATACCAGAGCTGCCCATACCATGAACACTCCGTAAGCCCATTTTGAATATTCTTTCATTATTTTGATTTTATTTATTTACTCGCTTTTTTACTTGTTGAACTTCCTTGAGGTTGCGGATGGTCACATACAGGACTAGCTTGTTTAACTACTGGTTTTAAAGCTCTTATCTTCCCTGCTGTTATTGCTTCATTAATTGCCTCAGGATGCTCTACATCAAATGAATGCGCCCCCATATTATTCTCTGTCTTAAACTTATTACCCATATTACCAGTAATTTCACCCGTGTAATATTGGTCCACATTTATTTCAACATTTTGTGTTTTTGTCGAATTAGTATAATAATCATCACCAGCTAATCCTCCAGAAACTCCATCCACTTTATTCCATAAAGCAATATGGTCATTAATATGTTCTTTCTGTGTTTCAGGATTTTCCACATCTCCTTTTCCATTGTATGCTGGAGTTGCAATAGTAATAATATTTACCCTTTCACCTGTTTGCTGGTGAATAATTTTAGCGGCCTGAATAGCTACATTTCCTCCGTGACTATGTCCAATTAACGTTATTTCCTCTCCAGCAACTCGATGGGCAATTACGTATGCTGCTAATTTTTTAGCAGCGACACCCCTCATACGCTCAGTATTATACAATGGGTCATTATTCCAATTGAAGCCAGTATTGTAAGTTTTATCATTTGTTATTCTCAAAATAGTATTTACAACAGCATTAGTCCATCTTGTATTATCCGAAGCTGTTCCATGTATAAAAAAGGCTTCTAATCCATCCAAATCAATTGCCTGTATTGGAGTATTTGAGGCAAATTGATAAGATGTCAATTCGGGATATTTTTTAGCCAAGGGGTCAGGGGTGTCAAACCTACAAATCAAAGGATTGTAATCTCTCATTCCATAATCTTGTCTTCCCCATTCGCGTACCATTTCTTTTCCATTAAATGAGTATCTGTAGTCGTCTGGCTGATAAGAGCGGTTCGGCATTTCCATCCCAAACGGATAATAAGTACTTGCATTCATCACCTCAGCGATGTAATAAGGCTTCACAGATACCTTAATATCATCAAGAGTTAACACAAACGATGCAGTTGTGGTAGTTGGATTACCACTAAAGAAAACCAAAGATGTAGTTGAGCTTTTTGCTTGAAAGGCAAAGCCATAAACTCCTGGTTGATTCATCCACATGCCGCCAAGTGATTCATCGGTTGTTCCGTCTTTGGCTGCTATGCCGCCGCCTTGATTGGTTTAAATCAGTTATTTCAATGAACTCTAAAAATCAAAACCAACTTATTTGATACACTACCTAGAGAGGCATTTACTCGTAGACTATTGCTGCAAGCAACAACTCAGCCAAAATCTTCCAAGATATTGTTTCTTGTTGTTTATCTATGCTATACCCTTGTAATCCTTCAAGAAAACTCATTAAGTCATCATTCTCCCATTTATCTTTATTTTCCTGATAATCTTTTCTAAATAGCTTTAAAAACTCAATAAAATCCTGTTGATTACTAATCGTTTTTGCTTGGTCGTAAATATTCATTTATCAAAGTTATTTTGAGGATGGCTATCTATTGGAACATGTACAGTAGACTGTTGGGAGATTAATCTAAATGCCTTCATCGTACCAACAATTAGCATAACTAAAGAAAGCACTCTAAAAATATAAGGAATCACAATTGAAAGCATAATTTTACCTCCTTCAGGTTGGTCAATGGCATAAATTGACATACTAATTATAGATACTACTTGTATTATGACTGATAATGCAAAAACGACAGTCCCAATTAGTAATCCATAAAATGGCTTTTTAAATGATACTATTCCACAACCCAAATAAAAACAACCGTAAATAATCTCAACAATAAGTGGTTGACCATTCAAATACGGAAGAAATAAAAAACTCATTATCGTAAGTAACCCGACAAGAATTAAAATTATGGATGCTGTTTTTATCATCATCATTAAACTTTACCCTTTTTACTCTTCCTCCAAAAATAAACGGTTAACAATATCATCACCCCTGATATACCGATTGACATAGGAATCAATGAAGCTCTATTGTTCGCAATGTCAGCATCTGAAGAAGTCATGATTCTTCGCATTTCACTTAATGCACCAAAAGAAAACAGTCCAAAAACTATTGAGGCAACTTTCCAAGGATTCATAATTCAGTATTTAAAATCTCCAAACTCATCGTCTTTTTTATAAGCCTTTTTTAGCGGACTATCAGTTGATTATACTTCATAAACTCCTCTATAGAATCAACGCCCTTCAATTTCTCAGCAACTATATTATTGTTTTTATACCAAAACATTTCGCCATATCCATTACTCTTGACATTCCTTTCTTTAGAAAACTGAGCAAAGGCTTGACTATCTATATCAAATATATAAACAGGAATTTCTTTATATTCCTTCAATGAGTTAAGCAGTATTGCATATCGACCCATTGTGGGACTCCATGAACAATAAAGAAAAACAATTCCATTATAAACAGAGGTAATCTCGTCAAAGTGTAACTTATTTTGAATTCCTTTCTCTTTTGCTAAATCGTATATTTTCTTTTCCATTATTTTATTTTTTTGACACTTCAAATGTTACGGTTTTCTGTACATAAGCACTCTCACCTTCACCAATTGTGGTAGTAGTTTCTGTGAAATTCTTCATTTGTCCCTCAAATTTTTTGCTCAAATCTGCAAAAAATTTACTTCCATCTGGAGCCGAATATGAAATTTTAGTTCCTTCTTTAGATAATCTAGCTATTTCATTCAACTCTTTTTCATACATAGGCGAATTATTGATAACAATTTCTGAAGCCGAGCCAGTTTTATATGTTGAAGATAATGCTCTTCCATTTGCATAATCTGGATTTACTGCAACATCTTTAAATCCAGCCGTCTCTCCTTCTCCATAGATATTTATTTTTACAGATGGATTTTTAGCCACTATTATTTTGCTGAATTGAGTATATGAATACATACCTCCATATACACCCAAAGTAAAATCAGTATAGGTAGCAACAGTTGCTGCTGTATTTGGACTAACTCCAGCGAATTGCAATGAATTCTGAACACCTTGATGAGTAGCTGTTTGCTGTGATTGCCCACTAACCATTTGATTAAATCCAGTATTAAAATTGTCTATTCCGTGTAGAAATATTACAGCCATTGGAACAGTTGCCGCTCCACCAGTAAAGGCATCACCAACGCCAGAGCCAATAATTTCAACTGTTCCTCCAATCATTTGAAGAGTACCAAAAACTCTTGCTCTTGTTTCAGGAGAAATATCTACAGGAGCTTTTCCTGGGTTTTGTGCTGCCTGATAAGACCACATATTATTACCATACAGACTTCCTAACTCCAATCCTTCTAACTCAACTCCTAATCCCAGTTTATTTTCTTGGAAAGCATAAGTACTGTTCCAAGGATATTTGCCTTTTAATGGGTCAGGTTGGAAAAATCTTCCCAACCTTGGGTCAGCTCCTCTATATTTAAAATCAGCCCAATTTCCTTCACCAAGTAGTTCATCTGTCATAGATTGTCCTTGCATTCCGTAAGGATAGTCTTTACTTCCAGCACTTGAAGCCACCATCCCAAAAGAATGATTGCTTACGCACCGATTTACTGTTATACTTACAATGCCTATACCCCAACAACACCAACACTTCAAAGAACATTTATCTGGAAACAAAAATAACTAATCGCCCTAACCTATCCTACAGTTTTTAACAATAAAAAAGCCCTCATTTCTGAAGACTTTAAAACAAATTAATTAGATTTTCGTATATTTGTTACATGGGAAAACTCATAAATAAAATAGCATCATCTAAGAATGATAAAACAGACAAAGTAAAATCGTCTGTTAAAAAAGCTGTTTTCCATATCAGAACTAAAAAAGAAGTCGAATCAAGTAGATGTTCTGCTTACGAATACCTAGTATAGTCCAATGATTCCTTCGGGCTACCTCTTTAATTTTATTCAGACCAAATCCATTAAAGAAAAGTATCATCTTAAAGAACATAAGTATGCCTTTAAGACACGATTCAATAAACGGTATATTGTAAACGTTGAAGAATATCAACACAAGCTTTTTGTAATCAAATTTTATCTTAAAAGCCACGAACATTCTAAACAGAAGTACAATCTTCTCGCCAACAATGGTGACGCTTTTAGAATAATTTCCACCTGTGTAAACATCATTCTTCACATCCTGAAAGAAACTCCAACGGCTTCTTTTGGATTCATTGGCGAACATATTATAGGTGAAGAAAAAACCAACACCAAAAGATTCAGGATTTACAAGCGTGTTACTGAAAACTACTTCCCTCCTCTGAAATTTGAACACGCCATTAACATTGAAAATAGCTCGTACCTGATTCTCAATAAGAAGAACAAAACAGAGAACCTGAAAGGCAAGGCACAGGCAATGTTCAACCAAATCTATCTTGGATTGGAATAATCTTACCGTTAATATTTGTATTTCATTTATCATAAATCACTTTTTTAAAATTGCATTGTTACCTCACATGTAGTTCACCAGTGCTACCCACCCCCCTATATTTTTTTTCTTGTTACACTGTTACACTTAAATCTGAAAGCTGCCGAACATCGTATTTAATTGCTGCTGTAGTTGAGGTAAGTTGTTTACCTGCTGATAGCGTTTCAAACTGGATATGTACCTTTTCCCTGTAAACTCCTTCACCTTTATAAGGTCTGCATCCCTTGTTAAATGAACCAGTACCGAATTCCTGAGCTGTATGTAATTGATAAATGCTGGCTCTATTTCCCTTATCTGTTTTTGAAGTGTGATAAGGGTAATCAGTATCAAAATAATCTTTTGTTAACAAACATATATTAATAGCTACACTAAAACACGATGAATGGATTACTAAATTCAAAACTGAAGATAAATTATCAAATATTGAACGAACGTTGGACTATTGATAATTTTATGTATATTTGAAAAAGAAATTGGAAAATATGGTAAAGTGTAAAAAATTTATAGCTCTGTATCGTGTGTCAACTCAGAAACAAGGAATGTCTGGACTTGGCTTGGATGCGCAAAAATTTGCGGTTCGTAATTATGCTAAATCAATTGGGGCGGAAATAATTGGAGAATATACAGAAATAGAAAGTGGTGGAAATAAAGACCGCATTCAGTTCAATAAAAAATATTCAAAGGAATCTCTCTTAAAAAAGAGACCAGTATTAAAAAAGGTGATTGAAGAAGCAACGAAAAATGATTCTTGCATAATTGTCAAGGAAGCATCCCGACTTACGAGGTATCCTCTATTAATGGAGCATATCATCAGCCAACATATAAATTTTGTTGCATCGGATTCTCCTAATGATGACACAACACTTCTCCGCATAAAAACTGCTTTAAATGCGCAGGAGCTTATGAAAGTTTCGGAACGTACTTATAATGCTCTGCAACAAAAGAAAATCAGAGAAGGAGGAAAATTGAAGAAAAAGAACAACTCTACTGATGAAGGAAGAAGAAAAGGACATCTAGCAATTAAGGAAAAAGCAAAAGAATCAAATTATCAGATTTGGGATAAAATCCATGATTTGCGCAAGAAAACTAATTCTAAAGACGAACAAGAGTTTCCAACATTGTTAAGTATTGCTCAGAGAATGAATAAATTGGGATACACTACCTCTCTAGGGAAATCATTCACTCCAACAGCAATTAAAAGATTGCTCGAGAAGAATTTTTAAAAAATAATGCCTTGGTCTACTTAATCAAGGCATATTTCTTTGTGATAATGGTAATTTGTACCGAAATCACTATTCAGTAAGTTAACCAAAAGCTACGTCAGATACGACTTTTATAACAACCACCTACTTTAATTGTCTAACATCACTGATCGTATGGTGCGGATTGCGAAAGGGACGTTGAGAAACCAAGCCTCTGCTGCCCTTTAGCTTGCCTGCCACGGAGTGGATTTTAGTAGTTTCTAAAGCCTCGTGCAAACTCAAGGGCGGCAAAATAGTTGGCAAGCGCTTGGCAAGCATGGTTTTTCCAGAACCTGGCGGACCAATCAAAATAACATTGTGACCGCCCGCAGCGGCTATTTCCAAAGAACGCTTCACGTTCTCTTGACCTTTGACCTCATTGAAATCAAATTCAACACCGGCTTGCTCCGTCAAAAAATGTTCGCGCGTATTGAAATCCAAAGGCGCTTTTCGCTCACTTTTTTTGACAAAAAAATCAATCACGTCCTTGATGTTTTTCATAGGATATACTGCGAGTTGATCAACAATGGCTGCTTCTTCACCATTTTCTTCAGGCAAAATAATTCCAGCAAAACCCTGCTCCCGCGCCTTTATCGCTATGGGCAATACGCATTTTACAGGTTGCAGTGTACCGTCAAGCGATAATTCCGCGAGCAAAATGTACTTATGCAAGTCGTCCGCCTCGAGCTGGCCCGAAGCGGCGAGTATGCCCAGCGCAATACTCAAATCATAAGCCGAACCTTCCTTCTTAATGTCGGCAGGCGCCATATTGATTATGATTTTTTTACCGGGCATGCGGTACCCGTTGTGCTTTAATGCCGATTCAATGCGCATTCTGCTTTCTTTCACAGCATTGTCGGGCAAGCCCACTAAAAAAAATTTCGAACCGGGTGTTACACTCACCTCCACTGTAATAACAGTAGCGTCAATACCAGTAACGGTACAGCCAAACGTTTTGATCAACATACAAATGATTTTTCGGGAAGCGATGCGCCTTCCGTAGATTAGTCGAAGGCAAAAATAATCTTTTAATACTAGCTACTGTCTTTAGGTTTCGTAATTTTTCCTATTTTTAGGCATACAATAAACACGAATTAAACTTTATTGAAATGAACAGACTTCTATTAGGCCTATTGCTGCTTTGTCTTCCAATGCTCTCTATTGCTCAGGAAGCACCCGCTAATTGCTACGACAAATACTCCAAAAAATTTACTGAAAGAGGCGCCTTCATTGTTGAAGACGGCATCCACGAAGACATCATTATCACTATACGTAAAGGAAATACTGCCGAATGCGTTCCTGGAAAAGTTCGTGTTGAAAAAGGAGCTGTGATTGCTATGTACAGAAGATTTTCGGATGGCACCTACGAAGAAACACCTTTGGTAAAAAGCTACAAGCACAAAGAAGAAATGACCATTACCTCTGGAAGTGGTATTTCAAAATCAATGCTCACTGTTGACGATGAAGTGATCAATGTCGTTTTCACCAAACACATCAAACCACCGAAAAAGAAATTTGCCACTGCAACCGATCCTGACGATCTATAACCATGACAGAAAACGCATTTGCCAAATCATTGGGTATACAGTATCCGGTCATCATGGCCCCTATGTTTTTAGTGTCAAATGCGAAGATGATTATTGCCGCCTTAGAAAGCGGCATCACTGCTGCCGTGCCAGCGCTGAACTACAGGAGCGACGATGAATTCAGAGCAGCCATCAACGAAATAAAAAGCAAAAGCGACAAGCCTTTTGGCGTTAATTTGATCGTAAATAAATCAAATTTTAAATTGAACACCCAATTGCAAACCTGCTTGGATTTGAAGGTCGCCTTTGTCATTACCTCTTTGGGCAGCCCAGAAGAAGTCATTAAAAAATGTAAACCACAAGATATCAAAGTGTACTGCGATGTGGTAGACTTAAAATACGCACAAAAAGTGGAAGCCATGGGCGCCGACGGACTGATCGCGGTAAACTCCAATGCGGGTGGACATTGTGGTCCGATGAAGCCCGAAGAACTGATTCCGCTCCTCAAAAAAAATTGTAAAATACCCGTAATTTCTGCAGGCGGAGTGGCAACGCATGAAGACTATACAAAAGCCTTGGCCCTTGGGGCTGACGGACTATCCATAGGCACCGTATTTATTGCTAGCGATGAAAGTCCAGTGAGTACCGATTACAAAAATGCATTAATTCAATATGGCGCTAAAGACATTGTGCTCACTGATAAGCTTTCAGGCTCACACCTCACCGTCATCAACACCCCCTACGTTCAAACTTTAGGAACAAAAGTGAATTGGCTGGAAAAAATGCTGAAGAAAAACAAATGGCTCAAAAAATACGTAAAGTTGTTTGTCGCTTTGCGTGGAATGAAGGCCATTGAAAAAGCTGCATTTGGCGCTACTTATCAAACAATTTGGTGTGCCGGCCCAAGCATTGAGCACATTCATTCTATTCGTCCACTCAAAGACATCGTGAAGGACTTGGTAGAAGAAGAAGTAGGCTAAAAGTTCTCAAAAATTACTTCCTCGCTAAATCGTATTTGACCTTACCTTCTTTTAAAAACTTCACGAAGTGTTCAACCGACTTTGCTTTATCATAGTCAATTGGATCATTCAGCACCTGCTCCTCATTGTTCATCAGCACATAAAACGGCTGGCTGTTTCTGTTGAACCAACATTTTTGAATGTCGGCATTTTTTTGAGCCAGTGTATGTACCTTTTTTCCGTCAACTTTGGATACATAATGTTCATACTTCGGCAGCTCAATCGTTCTTTCGTCAACGTACAAAGAGATCACTACATAGTCGTCTTTAAGCAATTGCAGCACTTGTGGATCAGTCCACACATTGTCTTCAATTCTCCGGCAATTTGTGCAACCCAAGCCAGTAAAATCTAAAAACACAGGTTTACCCAATTGAGCAGCAACAGCCATTCCCTCCTCGTATTCAAAAAATGCATTGATGCCCAAAGGCGCATGCAGCACATCGCTGTATTTAGGCTGAATGTTCCACTCGGCGGCGCTTTCCTTCTTCGCCAAAATATTAAAATCATGGGTACTCATTGGAGGTAAAAATCCACTCAAAAATTTAAGCGGTGCACCCAATAAGCCAGGCAACAAATAAATCACAAAACCAAAAGTGGCAATAATGAATCCAAGGCGCGGTACGCCAATGTGTTTCACTTCGGAATCATGGGCAAATTTGATCCATCCCAAAAGATAACAACCCAATAGTGTAAAAATAACGATCCACAAGCCGATGTAAATGTCTCTATCGAGCAAGCCCCAATGTTGCGTTAAGTCGGCAACACTCAAAAACTTAAGCGCCAAAGCCAATTCAATAAATCCGAAAACCACTTTCACTGAATTCAGCCATCCCCCTGACTTTGGAAGTGAGCGCATCCACGAAGGAAAAAAAGCAAAAAGTGTAAATGGCAAAGCGAGGGCAGTTGAAAAACCAAGCATGCCCACTAAGGGATGAATCAATTCTCCTTTAGAGGCCTGCACCAGCAATGATCCTGCAATCGGACCCGTACAGGAGAACGACACCAAAGCAGTGGTAAGCGCCATAAAAAACACTCCAGCATAACCACCTTTTTCAGACTTGCTATCAACCTTATTGATCCACGAACTCGGCAGAGTCAATTCAAACAAGCCGAAAAAAGAAGCAGCGAAAACAATGAAAATCAAAAAGAAAATAACGTTTGGAATCCAGTGTGTCGCCAATAAGTTCGCGGCATCTGCACCAAAAGCCAAACTGAACAGCGTCCCAATCAAACAAAAAATAAATACAATGCTTAGTCCAAAAAACACAGCCTTTGAACGGCCACGCGCTTTCGACTCTGCGTCACTCATAAAAAAAGTCACCGTCATAGGTACCATTGGAAAAACACAAGGCGTCAACAACGCAAAAATACCCGCACCAAAGGCAATTAAAAAAAGCAACCACAACGAATCTTCTTCCTCCTCCTTTACAATGAATTTAGAAGCGCAATCTTTATCACTGAAACGGTATTTTTGAATATTGAGCCCAGCCGCATCAACATAGGTTGACTTCTCTCGTACCGAAAATGCAGCTACTTTTGCTGTGTCATCAGCCACCGTCATTGTTGTTTTTTCGCTGGAAGCCGCTTGTACTTTCACCACCTTTAGTGCAGCACAATTTTTTGAACCGCTGACCTCAAAAGAAAAGCTCTTTAAATCAGGAGGCAAACATTGGTGGTCGTCGCAACACATGTATTCCAACTCCCCAGTAATTTTAATTTTTTGGTCATTGATCAATTGCACTTCCTGCACAAAATACACATCTCCCTCATGGTAGCTGAGTTTCATTGAAAAAGTGGAATCGTAAAAAGTATGTGCAGCGGGTTCCTTAACCTTGCCAATGAGTTTGAATGGACCTTCGTCAAAAATAAAACGAGTGGGCACGGGACCGCCCTCTGCAATGTTTTGCGAATACATGTGCCATTTCTTGTCGATCTTGGCATGGAAACGCAGCTCGTAAACACAGTCGCTCTTTTTGTGCGCCTTGAACTGCCATTTAACGGGATCTTGAATTTGTGAGGTTGCAGCAAAGGATTGCAGCAAGATGACTATGGAGAGAAATATCTTTAGTTTACGCATACTCGATTTTACCTATCTCGAAGATATAACAATTGCTTCAAAGCAACGTTGGGACTGCGCTAAATATTACAAAAGAAGCGTTAACTTAAAACAATCCTACTTTGTAAACACTCAAAATAGGAATCATCACCTCGCCCTTCAACGAAATGTTTTGTTCCGTCACTGCCCAAATCGTCGCTTCCACTTTATATAGATTGCCCTGGTAAGACTTGAAATACAATTTCACATTTGACTTTTGTGTGGCACCCAATGCAGCACCACGCTGCAAATCAATAAGGCGTTGCAGTTGCTCTTGCTTGGTTGGCAATACATCTTCATTGCTGAACCTCAATAATTTCACTTGCTCTTTGTCAATCAATTGAGCGCTTGGAGCAGCTCCTGGAGATTTGTGCGCTGTCATATGTAATGCTTTTAAAAAGTTCTGTAGTGTAAATATAAAAAACCTTGCGGGTTATACTTTGACTGTTTGAATTTGTTTCTGTATTGCAGCACATAATTCTTTAGCCTTCTGACTACCAATGCAATATTTTAATCCATCTCTATCAGTAAGCAATACCGCCTGGCTTCCTTTTGTAAAAAACTTAATGGTTCCTTTGGAGTGCAAATTATACACCGCTCTGTGAAGTGTAAAGCGAGGATAAATGGTGGTTTCAGCACTAATGATACTGCCCAAATCAATTTTCACGCGGCGTGCCATCCAAAAGCCATCCAACACCAAACTACCGGCCGACACCACGGTGCTAATGTGTAAAACAAAAACAAGCAATACCGAAATGGCAAGGGCTGTGGTACCTAAAATAAAAAACAACTCCTTCGTTTCATCGTCGGCAGCTGAAAAATGATACAATGAAAAGCAGCCCATAGCGATCACCAATCGAATCAACAAATGCATTTTGTTGGTGCCTAAATATTGTTTTTCTTCAAATAATATTTCGTCGCTCATACCCTTTCTTTAAGGCGTGCAAGATAAACTTTTTTTGTGTTTTGACCAACCTTATATCGGTCGTCAATACGTTGTTTAACCAACCACACAATGTCCTTTCCTGACTCCAATATCCAAACACTTTCTTTGTCGGCCAATGAAAATTTGTGGTTCACAAAATAATCGCTCAGTTTCACTTTTCCCTTCATACCAAAGGGAATGAACCAATCGCCCTTTTTCCAGCGACGTAATTTGAGCGGAAATACAAGCTTGTCAAAATCCAAAAAAGCCAGCGCAGGGTCCTTCGGGAATTTCAGCGCCTTGTTGCTTTTTGTCTTCACCTCCAACACAATGGGTGCTGTCAAACTTTCACCTTCTTCGAGCAAATACTCCTTTTCTTCGTGTAACACAGGCGTTAGCAGCCAAGCCTTCCTGTCTTTTACCAACCGACAATGCTTGCCCAAAAACTGTTTGCCTGAGCTGGCCGACACTGACGCCAGCACGTCGTGTATTTGTTGGTGCGTAAATCCGAAATCAGTCAGCACCTCGCGAAACAACGCCCTATTTACAGTATTTCCAGTTGTTGTCAACAAGTCAAATTTCCATCCTCCCTCAAAGGCAGCGAGCACCAAATAATCTGCTTTTTCCTTCGCGTAAATTTTTTGCACGTTGCGAATTCTTTGCTCGCTATGGGCAAAAGTTTGGTAAAAACCAGGATTGATTGATTTCAAAATGGGCACCACATGGTGGCGTATCCGATTGCGTGCGTATTTGTCTTCATTGTTGCTCGAATCCTCTTTCCAAGTCAATTTATTTTCCGCCGCATAAGCACTAATTTCAGCCCTTGTCGCGAAAAGCAATGGGCGCGCAAGGTTGCCATGCAGCAGCTCCATTCCGGTTAAACCCATAATGCCTGTGCCACGCGTGAGATTGAGCAGTACGGTTTCAATTTGATCGTCGAGATGATGTGCCACCACTATTTTACTGTATTCAAATTCTGCTGCCAATTGATGAAACCACTCGTAACGCAACTCGCGCGCCGCCATTTGTGTTGAAACACCTCTATTTTCTGCATACATTGCCGTATTGAATTGGTTCACGTGCAACTTCAAATCCAATTTTTTCACCTGTTTGCGCACAAATTTTTCTTCGTCGTCAGATTCCTTTCCGCGCAAAGAAAAATTGCAATGTACCACCGCAATACGGTAACCTGAACTGTTCAGCAGGTGCAAAAGCACCATAGAATCAATGCCACCGCTCACCGCTACAAGCAGTTTTTCTTCTTTGTCAAAAATTGCGTGATCCGCAATGAATTGATTGAATTTATCCTTCATTTCTCAATACCTTAAAAAGCACTGCTGCCTTTGTTAAACATTCATCGTATTCCTGCGCTGCATCACAATTTGCGGTAATCGCACTGCCTACGGAGACTGACACATATTTTCGTTCTGCGTTATACAGCACGCTGCGTATAACGACATTGAAATCAAAATTGTTGTGCGCATCAATATATCCTATTGCGCCTGAATAAACACCGCGCTTCATCGCCTCATATTGCTCTATCAACTGCAGAGCACGCAGCTTTGGCGCCCCTGTCATTGACCCCATTGGAAAACATTTTTTTAAAATCTCCACCACAGGAACTGCGCTATCTACAGTGCATGACACCGTTGATATCATTTGGTGCCACTGCGGAAAAGTGTGGATACCAAAAAGCTCTTCTACCACCACGCTGCCTTGCTCGGCGAAGGTCGATAGGTCGTTGCGCACCAAGTCGACTATCATCACATTTTCACTTTTTTCTTTGCTGCTTTCCGACAAGTAGCGCATGTTGGCAGCGTCTTCTTCCGCTGTTGCACCGCGCTTGGCTGTACCTTTGATTGGCTGTGACAGCACTTTATTTCCCTGCTTTTGCACAAACCTTTCGGGCGATGCACAAAGTATGTGCTGCCCATTCACCCTCATAAAAGCAGCAAAAGGTGTTGACGACAAACGCAACATCTCTTTAAAAATGCTGGCTGGCTGCACTACCGCATTTGCCGCAAAAAATTCTTGACAAAAATTCACCTCGTATACATCGCCGCGCTGTATGTGCTTTTTTATAAGATTAACATTTTCAAGATAGACCTCCTTCGCAATTCGGGCTTGCAAAAACAAACTTTCCCGCCTTTCTAAAACTTGTTCTTCTTCAAGTAATTCTTTTGCAAGTTGCGCAGCAAAAACAGCGTCTTCCTCAAAATATTCTAATTGCAATTGCGCAGCAGCAATGCGCACAATCACCTTTGGTTGAAAAAAGAAATAATCAGGAAAATCACTGCCATCTGTATTTTCCGACGACAATGCTTCAATTTCATTTTTAACGTCGTAACCCAAAAATCCAAAAATAGTATCGGCGTACTTTTTCAGCTGAGTGATTTCATAAAAGGCCGAACCTGCATTTCCGCTCACCGACTGTTTGTCGCCTACCGCCAACAGAGCAGCGTAGCCGCCCTCCACCGATAAAGGATTCAGCAACACCGCAACTTCATGCTTCGCCGCAACTTGCGTCAAAACTGCTCTGTTGTTGTTCCACTTAATATGCTCTATGATTCTTGTGTCAACGTTCAATGGTCGCGCTTTTTTGCAAAGTTAAAATTAAGCTAATATTTCTTTGCCCTGCGCGATTTCAAAAAATAGCGCTAACTACCTTTGCACGATATGGCGCAAGGCTTTTACCCAACTATCGGTGCTGTTCAAACTCTCGACCAATTGCACTTTTTCACCGCCTGCTTTGTGAAAAATCTCTTGGTATTCTTCGCCAATTTCTACTAGGGTTTCCAAGCAATCGGCAACGAAAGCCGGTGAAAAAAACAGTAATTTTTTTGCGCCTTTCTTTGCCAGCGTCACCAATTCAACATCGGCAAAGGGCTGTATCCATGGGTCGCGACCCAATCTCGACTGAAAAACAACAGTGTATTTATCTTCTGGAATATTCATTTTTGCACTCACGCGGCGCGCGGTTTCGTAGCAAGAGGATCTGTAGCAATATTTTCTATCGTCATCACATTTCGAAATACAATCTTCTCTTTTGCAATTCGCCACTTTACAACCTTTGGCGATATGCCTTTCGGGCAAACCGTGAAAACTAAAAACCACTTTGTCGTATTCTTTCCAATTGTGCTTTAACCCTTGTTCAGCAACACAATTCAAGTACCCCTCATCATCGAAAAAACGATTCACAAAACGCACCGTTGGAATGGTTTCCCATTTGCTCACCAACTCCAAAACCCTTTGCGTGGTGCTGCCTGTAGACGATGATGCATACTGAGGATAGAGCGGAACAACCACCAATTCTTCCAATGGCATTTTCTCCAGTTCGGCCAAAACACCCGCCAAAGAAGGGTTTTGATAGCGCATGGCGAATTTCACAACGTAGCCTTCACCCATTTCTTCCTGCAATTTTTTGGCCAGTGCTGTGCTGTGAAAAAGCAAAGGCGAGCCTTTGTCGGTCCATACCTTTTTATAAATCGCTGTAGAATTATTTAAGCGCGTTGGAATAATAATCCCATTCACAAGCAATGATCTTTTAAACGCAGGATAATCAATAACACGTGGGTCATTGAGGAACTCTTTCAAATATCTTTTTACATCTGATTTCTCAGGAGCGTCGGGCGTGCCGAGTTGAATGAGGAGAATGGCTTTCATCTGGAGCGTCTGTTAATTAATGGTCAGATGGAATGTTTGAGAATACAAACATTTCATTCATGCGAAAATAAGGAAATTGTGTGAACTACCGCGCTCCGTTAAGTTTTCAACTTAACGGAGCACTATAACTGTATTTCGTAAATAAATAATTTCCCATAAATGGTATCCTCGAAATACCTTGAATTTTGAAACGTATCAGGAAGTTTCCAAACTCTACAACTATCGTTTGGAATAAACCAATTTGGGGCATCAATTATCGGACTTATTTTAGCAGTATCTTCTATCATTTTATTGGCCTTGAATAATTCATTACACCAATTTTTTGGCGCTTCGATTTCCAAAAATGTAATATATTCTTTAGTAAAATGAGATGATTCCCAATAAGTACCATGAATCACTTTCACATTGGGCGGAGGCATTTCTCCGACCCAATTTTTATAACACTCGATGGGATTGGTGATAGTTGAATCATTATTTGATTTTACTATTTCACTAACCGTTTTGTACGTTTTTGAAACGGCAATATAAGCGACATAAAGTGCCAGGGTGAGAGAAGTAATAAAAGCAAAAATGGAAATGATTTTTAAGTTCTTGTTTTTCTTTATAGATCCAAAGATCAATGTTAGCAGAAAAATTAAAAATAGTATGCTTGATGATATTGATAGGATGATAATTTGCCAAAACATAGATTAGCATTTAAGAATAAAAAAGGCGTACGTCAGTTGACGTACGCCTTTTTTATTAAAATTATTTCGAATTATATATGCAACGCTCTTTTCCCCGTCGCATCTAACGCAGCCTCTTTCAACGACTCTGTGAAAGTTGGATGTGCATGACAAATACGAGAAATATCTTCGGCGGAAGCACGGAATTCCATTGCCACTACTGCTTCAGCGATCATATCCGCAACGCGCGGACCTATCATGTGAACGCCTAAAACTTCATCGGTATCGGCGTGAGCTAACACTTTAACGAAGCCAAATTCAGCGTCCATACTTGCGCGGGCGCGACCACTTGCTTTGAAAGGAAATGAACCCACTTTGTAGGGAACTTTGCTTTCTTTAAGTTGCTCTTCTGTTTGACCAACAGCCGCAACTTCAGGCCATGTGTAAACAACACCTGGAATTAAATTATAGTCGATGTGTGGTTTTTGTCCAGCAATAACTTCTGCAACAAAAACACCTTCTTCTTCTGCTTTGTGCGCCAGCATTGCACCTTTGATAACATCACCGATCGCGTAGATTCCAGGAACGCTAGTTTCTAATTTATGGTTCACGTCGATTCTTCCTCTATCGTCTAACTTCACTCCCGCTTTATCTAAACCTAAACCGTCTGTATAGGGCTTTCTTCCTACTGAAATCAAACAGTAGTCGCCTTTAAATTCTACTTTTTCACCTTTAGCATTTTCAGCTACAACAACCGCATCCTTTGCAGATCCTTTAGCAGAAAGCACTTTGTGTCCGAAGAAAAATTCGAAACCTAATTTGGTCAATGCTTTTTGTAATTCTTTGCCCAAAGCCTTATCCATTGTAGGAATAATGCCCGCTGCAAATTCTACCACTTGCACTTTAGCGCCCAAACGAGCGTAAACCGAACCCAACTCCAAACCAATCACACCGCCACCAATCACAATTAAGTTTTTTGGAACTTCAGCTAAGTTTAATGCTTCAGTAGAAGTGATTACTCGTTTTTTATCGATTTCCATTCCTGGAAAAGCGGCAGGTTTTGAACCTGTAGCCAAAATCGTTTTATCGGTTTCAATTTGCTCTTTTCCTTTGTCGGAAGTTATTTCAATAGTGTTTTTATTCACGAAAGAACCTGTGCCTTTATACACCGTTATTTTATTTTTCTTCATCAGGAAGTCGATACCAGCGCAGGTTTGCGACACCACATCGGCTTTTCTTTGAATCATTTGTTTGATGTTCACAGAAATATCTTTTACGTCGATTCCGTGTTCTTTAAAAGTATGTGTTGCATTGTGAAAATGCTCTGAAGAATCTAATAAAGCTTTAGAAGGAATACATCCCACATTTAAACAAGTACCACCGAGAGTGCTGTACTTTTCAATGATTGCGGTTTTCAAACCCAATTGTGCACAACGAATGGCGGCAACATAACCACCAGGTCCTGATCCAATAACTACTACGTCAAATTTGCTCATGATACATTTTTTAAGTGCGCTAATTTATATTTTATTTATGATTGTCCGCAATCGCATCTGTAATTTTAAGTTTAGGGCGATAGATCCTTCGGAGTACCTCAGGAAGACAACCATACTCAAAAAAAACTTTGTTGGGAACCAGTCACATTTGTCTTCCTGAGGTACTCCGAAGGATCAATCGCCACTTCCGGAACATCTCGGGTATAAATTCAGATAATTATATTTTATTTTAATCCTTCTCTGATCAAATCGTGAAAATGTACCATGCCAAAATATTTTCCTTCGGCATCTACTACAATCAGTTGCGTAATGTTCTTTTGCTCAAGCATTGCCAAACCCTTTATTGCCAATTCGTCTTTCAAAATCGTTTTGGGATCGTGACCCATAATGTCTTTTGCCTGCAAAGCATTGATGTCGTTGGGATTCTCAAGCATTCGACGAATATCACCATCGGTAATTACACCCGAGATCTCAGCACTGCTATTCAGCACCACCACTGCCCCCAAACGCTTTGACGATAGCTCGTATATGACTTCTTTGATACTGGCATTTTCAAGTACCTTGGGTGCGACTCCCGACTTGCAAAAATCTTCCAATTTCAATGAAAGTTGCTTGCCCAGCGTTCCGCCGGGATGGTACTTTGCGAAATCTTCAGCACTAAATCCCTTCAACTCCAGTAAGCAAACGGCAATGGCATCGCCCATCGCCAATTGCGCAGTAGTACTGGCCGTTGGCGCAAGGTTAATGGTACACGCTTCTTGCGCAACACCCGTGTAAAGGTAAAAATCGGCTTCCTTGGCCAAAAGGGAATTGTCGTTGCCACAAAGCGCTATCAAAGGATTGCCGAGTTGTTTCAACAAGGGCACCAAAGCGCGAATTTCGGCGCTGTTGCCGCTGTTCGAAATACAAATGACGGCATCACCCTTTTGCACCACGCCCAAGTCACCGTGAATGGCGTCGGCCGCATGCATAAACACAGCAGGGGTACCCGTAGAATTAAGGGTAGCTACTATTTTACTAGCAATATTGGCGCTTTTTCCCACTCCACTTACAATCACACGACCTTTACATTCAAGCAACACCATCACCGCTGCGGCGAAGCTGCTGCCAATTCTACTCTTCAATGCCAATAAGGCCTGAGCTTCTATTTCAATAGTCGCTTGAGCTCTCTCAATGATCTTTTCCTGCTTTAACAAATTCTTATTTTTTTTAGAAAACTGATTTTATAGTGGCGTGGTTGCGCTTAATATTGTAATTTTAAATAGAATATCACAAAAATATCAAACTTTACGGAACTTATTACAATTGCAAATGGAGATCGATGTTGTTGAAAATGCCTTGACGGGTGCGCTGAAAAAATATTTTGGATTCAATAAATTCAAAGGAAGACAGGAAGAAATCATCAGTAATTTACTTGCGGGCAACGACAGCTTCGTCATCATGCCCACCGGCGGTGGAAAATCATTGTGCTACCAATTGCCCGCCCTCATGTCAGAGGGAACAGCCATCATCGTATCGCCACTTATCGCCTTGATGAAAAATCAGGTTGACGCGATTCGCGGACACTCTGAAGAAAACAACATCGCCCACTACCTCAACTCATCGCTTACCAAAACGCAGATAGCCGTAGTGAAAGACGACATCAAGGCTGGGAAAACAAAATTACTTTATGTTGCACCAGAGTCGCTCACAAAAAGTGAAAATATTGAGTTTTTAAAAAACATCAACGTCTCTTTTTTCGCCATCGACGAGGCACATTGCATTTCGGAATGGGGACACGATTTCCGTCCCGAATACCGCAAGTTAAAAACCATCATCGAAGACATCACCCGCAGGCCCATCATCGCCCTTACCGCCACAGCAACGCCAAAGGTGCAGCAAGACATTCAAAAAAACTTGGGAATGCTGGACGCCAAGTTGTACAAAGACTCTTTCAACCGTCCGAATTTATATTACGAGGTACGCGCAAAACACGACATCAACAAAGACATTGTGCGCTTCATCAAAGGCCACGAAGGCAAGTCGGGAATCATTTATTGCCTAAGCCGAAAAAAAGTAGAAGAAACCGCCGAACTCCTGCAGCTCAATGGAATTAAGGCTTTGCCTTACCACGCCGGCTTAGAAGCCAACACCAGAGCAGCGCATCAAGATGCATTTTTGATGGAAGACGTCAACGTTATCGTTGCCACCATCGCCTTTGGTATGGGTATTGACAAACCCGACGTGCGTTTTGTGATTCACTACGACATTCCAAAAAGTTTAGAAGGCTACTACCAGGAAACTGGTCGCGCCGGACGCGATGGCGGAGAAGGCATTTGCGTGACGTATTATGCTTATAAAGACATTGAAAAATTAGAAAAATTTTTGGTTGGCAAACCCATTGCCGAGCAAGAAATAGGCAAACAACTCTTGCACGAAATGGTGAGTTTTGCAGAGTCGGCCATGTGCCGCCGCAAATTGCTGCTGCGCTATTTTGGGGAAACGTACGACGATGGAAAGTGCGACAAGGGCTGCGACAATTGCCGCCATCCGAAAGAGAAATTTGAAGGAACCTTGTTTGTCAGCACCCTTCTGGAAACCATTAAGGAGCTCAATCAAAAATTCAAAGCCAAATACATCGCCGATTTCATCAGCGGCATGGCACACCAAGACATCAAGGACCACCGTCACCATACACATCCACTTTTTGCAGCAGGTCAAGGCAAAGACATCAAATTTTGGAATGCCGTCATCCGCCAATCGGTGGTGCATGGCTTCATCGACAAAGACGTTGAAACCTATGGCACCTTAAAACTCACCGCCGAAGGCGAAAAGTTTTTAGAAGCGCCGTACTCAGTGCTGCTCACGCAAAACCACGACTACGACCAAATACGCATAGAAGAAAGCGAAAACAACCAAAAAACACATTCGGCCGATGAAGCATTGTTGGTGATTTTGAAAGATTTGCGCAAAAAAATAGGCAAGGACAAAAACGTGCCGCCTTTTGTTGTTTTTCAAGATCCTTCGCTACACGACATGGCCATTCAGTACCCTTGCACCATGGACGAACTGCAGCAAATCGCAGGCGTGGGCAGCGGCAAAGCAGCAAAATTCGGCAAACCTTTTGTTGATGCCATCGCAGCCTATGTGAAAGAAAACGAAATTGACCGTCCGCAAGACATGGTCATCAAATCAGCGGTGAACAAAAGCGGATTGAAAGTATACATCATTCAAAACATCGACCGAAAAGTGCCGCTGGAAGACATCGCCAAAGCCAAAGGCAAAACCTACAACGACATACTCGCCGAGATAGAAGCCATTGTTGCATCGGGCACAAAAATTAATTTAGACTGCTACATTTCCGACATCGTAGAAGAAGATTTGCAAGATGAAATTTTTGAATATTTCAACGATGCTGACAACGACTCTATTGAAAATGCAATGGAAGAATTCGACGGTGAAAACCTATCGGAAGAAGACATGCGATTAATGCGTGTTAAGTTTTTGAGCGACGTGGCGAATTAAATACCTCTGCCATCACACAGAATTCCATCACACTCTCCCTTTTCCAAAGGGAGAAGCACAAATTTATGATGGTCGCTCAGGCAGATAGACCCTTCCTGCACTAGTCTTTAAGCATGCCCAAAGCAATCCACGACATCAATCCCATACTGGTCTCTAAAGCCGTTTCGTCAATATCGAACGTAGATGTGTGCAATCGCGAGGTAATGCCCTTGTTGGCATTTTTTACTCCCAAACGGTAAAAACACGAAGGCAATACTTGAGAATAAAAAGCGAAATCTTCAGAAGTCATGCGCAAAGCCAATTCCTCCACATTTTCTTTTCCCAAAAATTCTTCCGCTAATTTCCACGACTTTACGGTAGTGTTTTCTTCATTGACCAAAAAAGGATAGCCTTTTTGAATATCAAAATCAACGCTTCCACCCATTCCCTCAGCTATGCTGTTGGCGAGTTTCAACATTATTTCGTGGGCCTTAACACGCCACTCTTCGTCCATGGTTCTAAATGTTCCCTCCATTCTAACAATATCGGGAATCACGTTGGTAACGCCCAAACCTTCAATTCTGCCAAATGACAAAACAGAAGGCAAGGTTGGTGAACCGTGTCTACTCACTACTTGCTGCATCGCCACAATCATATGCGAAGCAATTAAAATAGGATCAATAATATTTTGTGGCATGGCAGCATGACCGCCTTTGCCTTTTACGGTAACGTATATTTCATCGCAACTCGCCATGTACATTCCACGGCGGAATCCAACCTTTCCAGCTTCCATCTCTGGAAAAACGTGCTGACCAATAATCAATTCAGCATCTGGGTTTTTCAATGCTCCTTCTTTAATCATCAATGAAGCGCCACCTGGCAAAACTTCTTCTCCCGGTTGAAAAATCAATTTTACTGTGCCTTCAAACTCACCCTTTAAAGAATTTAGAATTTTGGCTACACCCATCAGTGATGAAGTGTGCACATCATGCCCGCAAGCATGCATCACGCCAGGGTTTTGAGAACAATACGAAGCTTCGTTTTCCTCCATGATAGGCAAAGCGTCCATGTCACCACGCAAAGCGATGACCTTTTTACTCGGATTGCGCCCTTCAATGTGCGCAACTATGCCCGTTTCAACGTAACCAGCAGTGTATGGAACACCAATTTGATCTAAAAAAGCACAAATGTATTTTGATGTTTTGTATTCTTTGAATGACAGTTCCGGATGGGCGTGTAAATGCCGACGCACCTGAGTTATTTCCTTCAGGTAATCTTTTGCCAATCCTTTTACTTTGTCTTTCATCGCTTTTTATGGAAGGCGTAAAGATATAAAAATTAGATAAGCCCTCAGAAATCTTAAAAGCAAATTTCTACAAGGGCTCAATATATCGGAAAACACCACTGCAATGCTGGGCTATTAAGTAAAAAAATGCCCGACCTGTGAACGCCTTTGCAAGAAAAACACAAAATCAATCAAGGCATGCATTTGTAATAAGAAAGGTGTGTAAATCAAATTTCGAAAGGGGTGCTGTTTTACGGCTGAGAAAATACCCATTGCACTTATTCAGGTAATGCTGAGAAGGAAGAGAAATCAAGTTTACGAGGTAGCCCCGCCAAAGAACGGGGCTACTGTTTTTATGTGCCCTCGGCAACAAAAGAATTTCACCTTCCTGAATCGCTTCCGTAAAACAAATTTATTGTTCCTGATTTCCCTGAAGCACCTGCAACTCTAGACGCGATTGTCAAAACCATACAAACAAAAAAAGCCTTGTTTTACCAAGACTTTCTTTGCTTTCATTAAGTGGCCCCACCCAGAATCGAACTGGGATCCACAACTTAGGAGGTTATTGTTCTATCCAATTTAACTATGGGACCGTGATTCAAAAGTACGCATTATTTTAATTTACTATTTTTGCTTTATGATAAATGTAATCAAGATAGGCGGCGGCATTATAGAAGACCAAAATGCTTTGACCCAATTTTTGGCGTCGTTCGCGACAGTTGAAGGAAAAAAAATCCTTATCCACGGCGGCGGACGCATGGCGACTACGCTCGCCAAAAAGCTGGGCATTGAAAGCAAAATGGTAGACGGGCGACGCATTACCGACGATGCTACCTTAGAAGTAGTGACCATGGTTTATGGTGGCTTGGCAAACAAAACCATTGTTGCTGGTTTGCAAGCTTTGGGCGTGAACGCTCTCGGACTCACTGGCGCCGACGGCAATCTTATTCAAGCACACAAACGCACAGGCTGGGAACAGGATTTCGGATGGGTGGGTGATGTAGACCATGTTAACTCATCGCTAATCATTTCATTGCTGAACCAAGGATTGGTGCCAGTGATTGCACCTCTTTCACACGATGGAAAAGGACATATTCTCAACACCAATGCCGACACCATTGCTTCTGAAGTAGCAAAAGCGTTGGCAAAACTCGAAGATACACAGTTGATTTTAGGTTTTGAATTGGATGGCGTAATGAAAAATCCGAAAGACGCCAGCACTTTGATCGCCAGCATCACCACGGAAGATTTTGAAAATTACAAAGCCGATGGGACGATTAGCGATGGCATGATTCCAAAGTTAGAAAACGCATTCAAAGCGATTCAATCGGGTGTAAAAGCCGTTCGCATTTGCAATGCTTTAAAGGTGGGTGATCCAGCGGCGGGAACCCTGATTCAATAAATTCGCTAAAGCACAAACTTTTGAGTAATGGCGTCACTTCCACTGATTAATCGAACAAAATAAACGCCATCAGCCAATAGTGAAGGATCAATAAATATGCTTTGTGATGAAGCAGCACTGTTCAGCACAAGCACAGCGATCAGCTTTCCATTAACATCAAAACATTGGGCACTCTGTAAATTGCTGCCATTGATCGACAATTGTCCACCTCCGAAGGAAGTAATACTAATGTTTTGCTTTTCGCGCAACACAAGCATTTGCGAATAAGTGGTAGTGCCATCAAAGTCGACTTGTTTCAATCGATAATAACTCACTCCACCTTTAGCCGTTCTGTCTAAATAGCTATACTCTGCACCGCCGTATTGCATGCCTTTTCCATTTTGTTGGTCTATCGTTTCAAAAGATACGCCATCATAAGAGCGCTGCAATTCAAAATAATCATTGTTGATTTCACTGGCTGTCGCCCACGTGAGTAAGTTGCCGCTTTTCTCCTGCAAACCCTCAAAAGAAAGCATTTCAACAGGTAAAGAAACCGCTGTAGCCACCGTCAGATTGTCAATGTAAACAAATTGATGTCCATTCTTAGGCCCTGTGACATTTCCAGAACCACGTAAATTAAAAGTCATTTTTATAACGGAAGTACTGGAAAGGGTCATGCTGTTTGTGTTTGCCAAGCCTGAAATATCAGCAGTTACGCTATTCCAAAATCCATCAGAATAAGGAGCCTGATTGATGTTTACAAGTATAAATGAAGAACCATACGTAGAACCACCATTGACCGAAAGGTAGATTTTCAGCGAATCCATACAACCGCTGTATCCCGTACCCCAATCGATAATATGAAACGTAAGATTTACACCAACCTTTGCCGCCAAATTCATATACATCATGGCATTCAACTTATTGTCGGATCCTAAATCGGAAGTATTGTATACCGCCAAGCCATTCCCCGTTGGCGCAGAAATAGCGCTGTTGTAGGCTGTTCCCTGCACAGAAGGGCTGAAATAAGGCCAATTGCCTGATGCGGCTCTTGACTCAATTCTACCGGCTGCATTTGAAATGGAGGTTGACCACGAAGCACCAAGGCTTGTGAAGTCGTCTGAAAAAGGTAAGGTAGCATACGTTTGCGCTGCAACAATTCCCGTCAGTACTAAGCATACAATTGTCACAATTGCACGCGCTGCGTTAATTTTCATCTTTACAATGTTAGTTATTCCCCGCTGCAATGATACGGAGGAAAAACCCACTTGTAAAGAGCAAAAAAACTATTTAATGTGGAATATCGTGATTATTCGACGAATGACTGCTTTTTACCCGCGAACGTAAAACTATCAATAGTAAAAACTACAGTTCAATCAACGAAAACTCGAAACTTTCCATGATTTGATTGGCCAATAATTTTTTGCAAGCCGTCTCCACTTTAGCCTCTGCTTCATTTTTGCTGGCTGCCTCCAATTCCAAAGAGATGTGTTTGCCAATGCGAACATTTCCAATTTCTGACAAGCCAATGTTTTTCATGCTTTGTCCTACCGCTTTTCCTTGTGGATCAAGCAATGCCTTCAATGGCATGATGTCAATTTCTGCTTTGAATTTCATGGTAATATTATTTTTTCACTGTTTTTTTGTTCGACTGTATGTTTTGCGCAATACTGATTGCGAGGTACAAAAATATAATAAAAGGCATCGCTTGAATGAAAAAAGCGGAAATTAAAAGTACACAAGCAAGCAGAAAAATGTATTTTATTTGATTGCCTTGCCAGCCAAATCCTTTAAACTTCAATGCCATCAACGGAAGTTCAGAGATCATCAAAAAGCAAAACGCCAGCACAATAGCAGCCAGCACGTAAGCATTGTTCAAAAAATGAAACTGAAGATCGCCATCTACTTCATTGAAAATGGCGAGCGAAGCAAAAAACAAGGCATTGGCAGGGGTTGGCAAACCAAGGAAACCTTCGTTTTGTCTCTCATCAATATTGAATTTCGCCAAACGCAAAGCAGAAAATACAGGAATCATAAAAGCCACATAGGGTAAATACGAAGCGCTATCTGTAATTTCCTTTAACATAAAAAAAACCAACATGCCAGGCACAACACCAAAGGTCACCATATCGGCCAAAGAATCAAGTTGCTTGCCGAGACCCGAACTAACCTTCAGCAGACGTGCAGCAAAACCATCAAAAAAATCAAACACGGCAGCAGCCATCATCAGCCAAAAAGCGGCGCCAAAATCCAGGGCAAAGGCACTAACAATGGCCATACAGCCGCAAATTAAATTGCACAGTGTTAATATATTGGGTAAATTGAACACGAATACGCGTTTTTATAGTGTTTATGCTTACTCCGTAGAATCTTGAGTGGGCAAATTAAAGAAAATATATTTACTTTTGGTCCGTTTGACTGCTTAAATTTACACATGACGATCTATCGACTTCACATACTAAGCGCACTATTATTTGCGGCATCCTTCAAATTGGGGACGGCACAATCGGTTCGAAAATACAGCAACGAATTTTTAAACATTGGCGCAGGCGCAAGCGCCCTTGGAATGTCGAATGCCAACATTGCCTTGGTAAAAGATGCTACTTCGGGCTATTGGAATCCGGCTGGATTGACCCGACTTGAAAACAATTTAGAAGTTGCAGGGATGCACGCAGAATATTTTGCCAGCGCATCAAAATACGAATATGCAGCAGTAGCTTTCAAAATTGACGAAGTTTCTACGGGCAGCATCAGCTATTTGCGTTATGGCACCGACAACATACCCAATACCACTGATTTAATCAGCAATGGCGTTATTGACTACGACAGAATAACTTCCTTCTCAGCGGCTGACAATGCGTTTTTGTTCTCCTATGCACGGCAACTGGGTATTGAAGGCTTGAGCATGGGTGGAAGTGCAAAAGTGATCTACCGTCAAGTGGGTGATTTTGCTACGGCTTGGGGCTTCGGCCTTGACTTTGGTGCACAGTATAAAAAAGACAATTGGCATTTCGCCGCTGTGGCAAGAGACGTCACGTCAACTTTCAGTGCTTGGAGTTTTAATCTTGATCAGTTCAAAGAAGTATTTGCACAAACAGGCAATGCACTGCCGAGCAACAGCGTTGAAATTGCCTTACCACGATTGATTCTAGCTGCAGGATACCAATTCACCATCCAAAAAGATTTTGGTGTATATCCCGAAATCGATTTGGATCTCACTTTTGACGGCAAAAGAAACACCCTTGTGTCATCAACCTTTACCAGTATTGATCCACATGTGGGCTTGCTGATGAGCTACAAAAACTTCTTGTTTTTGCGCACGGGATTGGGCAACTTTCAGCACGAAAGTGATTTCAGCGGCAAAAAAGTCACTACTTTTCAACCCAACATCGGCGCAGGTTTTATGTACAAGAAATTTTACTTTGACTATGCCCTTACCAATTTAGGCGACCAATCTTCAGCCGCCTATTCCAATGTGTTCTCAGTGAAATTTGGCATCAACAAAAGAAATTAAATTATTACGATGAAATTGCGATTTTTATATCTTCTATTTTCCTTTCTAACGTTGAGTGTTTCTGCACAACTGGGCAACAACACTTGGATCAACTATTCTCAAAGCTATTTCAAGTTTCCTGTAGCGAACACAGGGATGCACAAAATTGGCTACCAAGCATTGGCTGATGCGGGCATCAACATGGGTAGTTTGAATCCAGACAATTTGCAAATTTTTGGGCGCGGCGAAGAGCAGTACCTGCACATTGAAGGTGGCGATGATGGCACCTTTGATCCACTGGATTATATCTTGCTATATGCCGAAAAAAACGACGGTTATTTTGATGCGCAAATGTTTAAAGTCCCTGGTACGAATTCCAATCCGTATTACAGCCTTATCAACGACACTTCGTACTTTTTTGTAACCACCAACACCTCGATCAACAACCGCAGGATTGAACAAGACAACGATGTGAACTTTGGCGCATATACCGCCGCACCCTATTTCAATTGCGAACAAGTAATATCGCTCAGCAACCAATACGGCGCTGGTCTTACTAGTATTATTGACACCCATCTTCCATTCTATATGCCAGGGGAAGGATGGATGGGACCAACTATTTTTATGGGGGGCATTCAATCACACACCATTGCTACTCCTTCCTATTACGTTCCAGGCGGAAGCGGTACCGTGGAGGCTACAATCATGGGACTCACCAATTCATTCATCTACAAAGACCACCATTTAGAAGTCTCGTTCAACGGAAAATTGAAAACCGACACCTTTTACGAAGGACACAATTTTTTGAAATTGAATTACACCTTTCCTGCAGCCGAGTGGGCCAGTTCATCAGTACTTAAATTTGAGAGCAATTCAAGCGACACAACAAATACTGCCGACCGCAGTGCCGTGGGTTATGTAAAAATGAAATATCCGCGCACTTTTGACTTAGGCAATGCTACCAGCCAATACATGGAGGTGCTGAACGGAACGGGCAAGGCCTTTCTCTCCATGTCCAACTTCAACAACCAAAGCAGCACAGCGTGGCTCTTTGACATCAGCAACCACAAGAGAACCATCGTCAGCAAAGTGGGAGCCGTGTTTAAAACACTGTTACCGAACAGCCTTGCGCCAACAAAAAAATGTTTGTTGACCACAGAGGCCAACTTCATAAATGTGGCACAGCTTGAACCCGCCATATACAGTGTGAACACCTTTACGGATTACAAAACTTTATCGCAAAGCAATGGCGGATACGACTACTTCATTTTAACAGTGAAAGAGTTTAAAGCAGAAGCCGAACTTTACAAAAACTACCGCAACAGTACTGGCTACAAAGCGGTAGTCATTGACATGGAAGAACTCTATATGCAATACGCCGACGGCATTAGAAAACACCCCATGTCAATCCGAAATTTTGCAAGAGATATCATTAAAAACTGGGGTACCACGCCACAATACTTTTTCCTTATTGGAAAGTCGATTCAACCCGGCACACCCGATTCAAAAACGGCAAGTAATACTGTACTCAACAGCTCACGCCGAAATGAAATCAACTACGCGAACAACAAAATACCAACCTTTGGTCACCCCGGATCTGACGTATTTTTAACAGCGCAAATCAGCGATTCTTCTCTTTTCGATCCAGACATCGCCATCGGTCGTTTATCGGCTGTCAAAGCAAGCACCATCACTGATTATTTAAGTAAAGTGCAAGAATTTGAAACAAACCAACAAGACTATTGGATGAAAAGAGTTTTGCATTTTGGCGGCGGAACAGAGGAAAGCCAAGGCGCCACATTTGCAGCTTATCTCAATGCTTACAAAAATATTATTCAAGACACCTGTTTCGGTGGAACGGTAAACACCTATTTAAAAAACACAACAAATCCATTGCAACTCAATGTATCCGACTCCATTCGCACCAATATCAATGACGGCTGTTCTTTAATGACCTTTTTTGGACATGCCTATGGCGAAGGTTTCGACCAAAATATTGATGCTCCTGACAGCTACACCAATCAAGGGAAATATCCATTAATCATAGCCAACTCTTGCTTGATCGGAAACATTCATTTGCCGTCCTTCAGCAGTGGCAGCGAAACCTGGGTCCTCCCAGCAAACAGGGGCTCTATTGGCTTTTTAGCTTCGGTTTCTTTGGGAATTCCAAGTCCACTCAATGAATATTCGAAAGCATTTTACACCAATTTGGGTCAAAAAAATTACGGAAAAGGTTTGGGTAAAATTCAACAAGCCTCCATTCGCAGCGTGCAAAAACCACAAGGCATTTTATTGACCGACGACGACCTGGTGCAGGACGTTTGTATGATGATGACCCTGCACTGTGATCCCGCTATCGTGCTCAACGCGCACGCAAAACCCGACTACACCTTGTATGGCCAAAAGGGGAAAACACAGCCTATGGTGACCATAAATCCGGTGGAAGTCACCTCGGAATTAAACACTTTCACCATCACCATGGACATCGCCAATCTCGGCAGAGCTGTCGCTGATTCCATACAAATACGAATCATTCGGTCCTTCTCTACCAATGCCCCAGATACAGCGTACCTCAAGCGAATACTCAGTCCGAAATTCAAATCCACCGTGCAATTTATTCTGCCAGTAGAACTTATCAATGGCGTTGGCCTCAATCATTTTAAAATATCGGTCGACAGCGAAAATGCCAGCGACGAACTCGACGAAGACAACAACATTTACGAATTTGACATCACCATTCGCTCAAGTGGCATTGTGCCTGTGTATCCCTACAAATACGCCATTGTGCCGAAAAAATCAATTGTACTTAAAGCAAATACGGTGGATCCTTTTGCGGGCGAAAGAAAGTACATATTTCAAATTGATACCAACAAAAATTTCTCGTCGGCTTCGCCAATGTTCTATGAAGCGGCAATTACCAAAAGCGGTGGAGTGGTAGTGTGGGATCCTGCCAATGACCCCGGTTTAGCGAATGTTTTCAGCTCATTGCCAAGCAATACCACATTGGCAACACCTACTGTGTTCTTTTGGCGAGTTAGTCCTGACTCAAGTTATGCCCATAAATTCACTTGGAATTACAGCAGTTTTCAGTACGTGCAAAATAAGGTGGGTTGGGGACAAGCACATTTTCAACAAATTGACGAAGATGAATTTAATTTCATCGACCTCAATGAAACAACCCGTTCCTTCTCCTTTTTACAACACATTAAAGAAATTAAAGCAAGTGCCTGCAGCTGGCTAAACGACTGCAATCAATTGCGCATCGATGGGGCCTTAAAAGCTTATTATACCCTTGGTGTTACCAACCTCATCATGATCAGTGTAATTGATCAATACAGCTTAGAGCCTTGGGATGTAAATTCCATCAGCTACCACAACCAAATCAACTACAACAATGCGTACAGCATCCCTACTTTTGGAGACAAAATTTTTTGGTTCAAGGCCAACGACGGCACCGACAATTCTGTGATAGGAATGAACAGTGTGCTGAGTGCTGCAAAAGATGGTGACTACATTGTAATGTACAATCAACGTTACCCTTACTTTAAAGAAAACTTCAACAACCACGGCGCCAATGGCGCAGCATTTAAAACAGCTTTGCACGATTTGGGTGCAAATACCGATTCGCTAAACAATTATATTGGTGCGGTTGGCAGTTGCCCCTTTCCCTATATTTTAATAGCACAAAAAGGAAACCCAGCTTACGCCAAAGAAGCCTTTTCTAACAGTTGTGGTGGCGTAACACTCACAAGCAGCATGAGCAACAACTGGATCAACGGCAACATCACTTCTCCGCTTATAGGTCCAGCTTTAAAATGGACTTCCCTTCACTGGCAAAGCACAAGCACTGAACCTTTGAACTTAAAAGACACCCTAAGCATCAGTGTCATTGGTGTTGACCTCAACAACAATGAAACGCTCTTAACAAAAATCCTTGCGCCGTCGGCAGATGTGCTGCAACTCGACACACTGGTAGATGCAAAAACATATCCCTTCGTTCGCTTGGTGGCATACCTGGCCGATGATTCAATGCACACACCCGTGCAACTCAAAAGATGGCAAGTGGTGTACGACGAAGTAATGGAAGTTGCAGTAAATCCAAACGTTGCTTTTTCCATCACGAGTGATTCGTTGCAGCAGGGCAACAACTTTAAAATGACAGTGGCCCTGGTAAATATTTCTGAAACCGATGCCGACAGCCTCCAAGTCACATATTGGTTTACCGATGCGTCAAACAACATTTCAACAAAACAGTACCGCTTGTTGCCACCGCTAAAAGCCGGCGCCACGTATATCGACACCGTGCAGCTTAGCACAATGAATATCATGGGTGATAACAGATTGTGGTACGAAGTAAATCCATACACGGGTCCACACCTTTGGCAGCTGGAACAACACCACTTCAACAACAGTATAGAGACCCAATTCTCGGTATTTCGCGACAAAACAAATCCTTTGCTCGACGTTGTTTTTGATGGTGTGCACATCATTAATGGAGACATTGTATCACCAACTACTTTGATCACAATTCAGTTGAAAGACGAAAATAAATTTCTCGCCCTCGATGATCCAGCGCTTTTCAAAATTTACATACGCGATCCAAACGGTGTTATTACCATGCTGACGCCAAAAGATTTTACTTTCTATCCTGCCTCACTGCCCGAAAATAAAAGCAGAATTGAAATCAAAGGCAACTATACTCTTGATGGAAAATATGAATTAATGGTGCGCGCCAGCGACCGTTCAAACAATAAATCTGGACTGGGAGATGGTGCTTACGACTACCGTATTGAATTTGAAATCATATTGAAATCCAGCATCACCAATGTCATCAACTGGCCGAATCCCTTTACCACCAGCACGCAATTTGTGTTTACTTTAACGGGCTCAGAAATTCCTACTGATTTCCGTATCAAAATCATGAACATCACTGGCAAAGTAGTCAAAGAAATAGGACTCAATGAACTCGGTCCAATCAACATCGGTAAAAACATCACAGAGTACAAATGGAATGGCACCGATGAATTTGGTGATATACTTGCCAACGGTGTTTACCTCTATGAAGTTATTGCTAAAATCAACGGCCAAGACATCGATACAAGAGAAGTGCAACTCCACACCAACCAAGGAGAAAGCACTTTGCAAAGCAAGTTCTTCGCAAAAGGATTAGGCAAAATGTACATCATGCGCTAAGTAAAATAAGCGACCAAAATTAAACGCAGTGCCACTAAAATGATACTTTTGCCATCATGTTTCAAAAAATAAAATTTCCACTACTCGCAGTGCTTTCAGGCTTACTTACTGCGCTTTCATTTCCGCCCTACAACTTCACCCTTTTTGCTTTTGTTGGCTTAATCCCACTGCTCTATATGGAGCACAAAATAAGCGCCGCTTCAGCCGGAAAATTGAAAGTATTTGGACTGTCCTACCTCGCTTTTTTTACGTGGAATTTAACTTGTTGCTATTGGATCTATTTTGCAAAAGATTTTTCTACTGGCGACTATGTTTTGGTTGGCGTTGCCTTTGAAGTGCTGGTCAACAGCTTGCTTTACGCATTAATGTTTTTGCTTTTTCACGTCTGCAAAAAGAAATTAAACAAAACACTGTGGCCCTTTCTATTTATTGCTTTGTGGCTGTCGTTGGAATACATTCACTTTCAAGATTGGGAATTGTCGTGGCCTTGGTTGGTGCTTGGCAATGCATTTTCCAACATGCCCTACCTCGTACAGTGGTATTCTGTCACAGGCGTTTTAGGCGGCAGTTTGTGGGTGCTCAGCATCAATTGGATGTTGCTACAAGCTGTGATTGTATGGCGCGAACAAAAGAAATTCAATCAAGATGCATTTCGAATTTTAATTCGCACCGACTTATGGATTCTGGCGCCAATGGTGATTTCTGTGGCTCTCTATCTGTCCTATGAGGAAACCGTAAAACCTGTTTCAGTGGTGGTGGTACAACCCAACATTGATCCCTACAACGAAAAGTTTACATCAATGACATCCGCCCAACAGATGCACAAAATCTTAGGCTTAGCGAAGACAAAAATAACAGACAGTACGCAATATGTTTTACTGCCCGAAACCGCCATACCCAATGGGGAGTGGGAAGAGCTACTGTCTGAATCGGCCAATATCGACAGCCTGTCTACCCTGTTCAATGCACATCCGAAAACAAAAATCATCAGCGGCTTGTCTTCCTACGCAGAAGTATTTCCAAAAAACTTAATTGATCTTCCCGTATCCTTTCGCAAAGACGACCAAGGATGGTATGAATCGTACAATGCCGCAGTGCAAATAGACACTACTTTCAATTTTCAAATCTACCACAAATCACTGTTGGTCATTGGCGCCGAAAAAATGCCTTTCGCCAATTTGCTGAAACCACTCAGTTCCCTCATCATTGATTTTGGCGGCACCACAGGATCGCTCGGTGTGCAAAGCGAACGTAGTTTACTTTATGCGCCCGACTCATCTATGGCGATTGCTCCCATTATTTGTTACGAATCCATTTACAGCGACTACGTCGCCGACTATGTGCAAAAAGGAGCGCAGCTGCTCTTCATCATGACCAACGACGGCTGGTGGGACAACTCGCCCGGCTACCAGCAGCACTTCGCGTTTGCGCGTTTGCGCGCCATTGAAAACCGCCGCAGCATAGCGCGTTCAGCCAATACCGGCATTTCAGGCTTTATCAATCAGCGGGGCGACATTATTGATGCCAGTGAATACTGGAAAGATGCCGCACTATCAGCCACACTCAATGCAAATACTGAACTGAGTGTATTCAGTCGCTTTCCCAGATTCTTAGGTACTTTGGCATGGATCACCGCCTCCGTACTGCTGCTGACCACTCTGATTCTTTTCTTCAAACGAAAGGCAGTATAGTAAAAGACCACTTTCACTGATCCGACAAAAACAACCATTGACCTTTTGATGTAAACCCCTGCTCGAAAACGAGCAAGGCGCTGCGCCTTTAAATCGTAAACCACTGTAACCGAACATCTGTCCGGATATACTGGAACACAAGCACATTTAAAGGCGCACTTATGAAAAATACAATAGACATATTTTTAGTAGACAACGACCAAGAATTTGTGCACTGTTTACGAAAAAGCATTTTGAAACTCGGTAGCCACAAAATAAAAATACATTCCTTTCACTGCGGTGAAGACTGCCTCGCAGAGCTAGAAAAAGAACCCGACCTCATTATTTTAGATCCCCACCTTACAAGTGAATCCAAAAGTGCAATGAAAAGCGCAGAAGTGCTCAAACGCATCAAAGCAGACATGCCTGACGCGAGAGTCATCATGCTGTCGCCGCAAAAGAAAAACGAAGTGGTACTGAATCACGACAGATCCCAAGTGCACATCGCCAAGGGTGATCGGCCAGAAAGTAAGCTGGATACGTACGCCGACCAACTCATTTTCAACATCATAATTGAAAACATCAGCAAAAAAAATCGACACTTCGCATTCCTTCTCATAGTGCTTATACATCTTGGCATGCTGTGCATGATGGTATTGAGTATTTAGCGCACAAAGCAACACTTCAACGAACACAATATTCACTTTTAAACCAAAGCGCTATGAAAAACAGAGCCAGCAAAATCGTACACTTTATCGACGAAGACAGTAAGACAAAAATGCTGTTTTCGAAAATGATGCAGCAGATTCCCTCTGTAAAAACCATATATTTTAGCAGGGCAGAAGAAGCACTTTTGAGTTGCTGTGTAAAGCCTGATTTTGTTTTTATCGACTACTCTGTAAATAAGCGAAAGGGCATGAAGTACCTGCCCTACTTCAGACGAACGCTGCCTAACGCTAAAATTTTCTTGATGTCGAAACAACACGACGTATCCATTTTTGAACTCGCGCTTAGCAGAGGTGCCGATTTGTGTCTGCTAAAAGACCGTTTTTCACTGGCCGAAGCCTTTCACGAAATTGCCTGTAGTGGCGAAAATAGAGACCAGCGTTTGCTGCACCGAAACTTGCTCAGCAACTATTATGAAGGTAGACCACAGCGCCCACTTTACATTCTCGACAACAACATCAACTTCGCATTCAGTTTAAAAAACGCGCTTAAAAAATCGCCACAATACAAGGTGCAATTGTTCAACAATTCAAACGCTCTATTTTCACAATGCAACAAAGACGTTGCTGACGTCGTGCTGCTCGACTGCGCAGGTTACGACTACAAAAGCGGACCCGATATTGTACTTGAACTTAAAGCCCTTTCAGCAAAAACAGAAGTAGTCATCATCTCAACATTATGCGACCTCTCAATGGCGGCGCGTCTTATGCGCAGTGGCGCCTCGCACATTATGAAAAAATCGGAAGCCAACCTACACAAAATAAATGCAGTGTTGCGTGATTTACATATGGGCCCTTACGAAAAGGCACTGCAGTATATCAAAAATGCGAATTTGCACTGAATCTGCGTTCACCATGACCGACAATAACTACCACTCGCAATGCTATTTCAACCACTAATAGAATATTCAATGCGAAAGCCTCAAAATACCTGTACAATTTAGGAAGACAAGCTCGATGAAAAATCCAACACACATAAAACAAAACACAGTATTGGCGGCAGTTTTGGCCCTATTTACATTCACTATCACAGCCCAAACATTTGGGCCCTATAGTGCCAATTCATTTGCCAATGTTGCACTTTCTGGTTCATCAGTAAAATGGAGCAACCCAAGTTATGTCACCAATTTTAATGATCGCTTGCAAACCACCTCCTCTGCTGCAATTTCTTCTATAGGTGCATATTCTTCTTCTTTAATCGTGCGCAATTTCAACTCAACCATTGATACAGAATCGACCATATTAAGTATCGTTATAGAAAAAAACAGAATGACCAATTCAACACCCAAAACAAAGGACCATTCCATTGTTCTTTTTAAAAATGGATTGCCCATCCGCAGCGGCAAGGCCAACAATGCGCCATGGTTAAGCACCAACACTTTCACTACATTCGGTTCTTCAACCGATATTTTGTGGACCACACTGACCGCTGTGAAACTCATGTCGAGCGACTTTGGCGTAGGATTTTCGGTCGAAAAATTAAGCGGCGCCGGAAGCTACGCAACAAGCATTGACCATCTGCGCATTACCATTCAAACCAGACCACTTTCCCTTACTGTAAAATTTGGACGAATGAACGCCAGCTTCAACAACACGGTGGTTGAACTCAATTGGAACACTTACAGCAAATTGAACGACGACCATATTACAGCAGAAAAATCAGTCGACGACCTACATTTTGAAACCCTTGCCACCGTTCGCGGAAAAGGAACATTAAACAGCATAAGCTGCTACAAAGTTGAAGATCCACATCCATTGCATGGCGACAATTACTATAGAATACTACAAGCAGATTTTGATGGCACCCAAGAAATAGTTGGCCGCTCCACCATCAATTGTAAACAAGTGCTTGCAGCGGAACTATCAATTTTTCCAAACCCATGCAACACGCAACTTAATATCAAAGTACCCAATAGCGAAAGCACAGTCAACGCAGAAATATTTGACATGAGCGGAAGCATCTCCTATCAAGGCACATTGACCTCGCGCAGTGGGTACTGCAGCATAAAAATCGCTGCGCTCGCTTTGCAAACAGGCATGCATTTTGTTCGTATTAGCACCGATGATTTTTCACTCAACAAAGTTCTTTCCTTTTAAGCAGAATAGCCGTTCTTTCCCGAAGTTTTCAATCCCGAAAATGAGCACCCTATTGCAATGGGGTGCTTATTTTTTTGCAGGACACCCAAACTTCTTTGTGATTCCTGCGTACAGCAAGAAAAAAAACATGAATTGCATTATTGTCGATGACGATCTGGTTTACATTAAGTATACAGAAACGCTAATCAAAAAAAATCCATTGCTGCACTACCTCGGCTCATTTACCTCGGCCTCAGCTGCAGTAGCCGCACTTGAAGATTTAGATGTTGATCTCATATTTCTCGATGTAGAAATGCCAGAAATGACTGGCTTCGAGTTCATTTCACAACTCAAAGACATCCCTGCCATCATATTCATCTCCAGTAAAAAAGACTATGCAGCAGACGCCTACTCTTTCAAAGCTGCAGATTACCTAGTTAAACCCGTGCTTGAGGCACGTTTCAACACCTCAATAAACGAGCTTGCTGAGCGCAAAAAAATTACTGCACAGCGCAAAGCCATCGCCGATTCATTTTTCGTAAAAGATAAAGGTCGATTCATTCAGGTTTTCATTACCGACATTGTGTATTTAGAAGCGCTCAGCGACTACGTTCAAATCAATACCGTCGATAAAAAATACACCATCCTATCGTCGCTAAAAGCGATGGAATTCATACTTCCGCAAAACTTCAAAAGGGTGCACCGCTCCTTCATTGTCAACAAATACAAAATTTTGGAGTTAGACGAACAGGTGATCGTAGTACAAGACAAAAACATTCCATTAAGCAGAAGTCACCGCAGTGATTTTATGCAGTGGATCAACGTGTTGTAGCCAACCACTTGGTCATTACTTTTTCAATGGTATCTTTCACATAGGGTTTACTCACGTAGTCACTCATGCCAACTTCAAAACATTGTTCAATTTCACCCTTCACTGTACCGGCAGTGAGGGCAACAATTGGCACATCTTTACCCTGCGCCATTGCCCGAATCGCTTTGGTAGCTTCGTAGCCATTCATGACAGGCATTTGCACATCCATAAATATAATTTTCGACACTTCTTTGCTAAACGCAGCAACGGCCTCTTCCCCGTTTAAAGCAGTAGTGATGCGAGCCTTCGGGTGTATTTTCTTCAAAATTGTTTTTGCCAAAAACACATTTACCTCATTGTCATCAACTAACAAAATGTGGATTTCCTCTGCATTTTGAAAAGGATGTGTGTCCAACATAATATTCACTTTCCCTTCATCTTTGACTTCTATGCCCTTCGTCTTTTCGGTATAATTTTTCAACTCCAACTCAAAGAAAAAAGTACTGCCAAAGCCTGGCTTACTTGTCAATTGCAGGCGACTGTTCATCAAAGCCAACAACTTGTTTGAAATACTTAACCCCAAACCAGTACCGCCATACTTTCGGGTAGTAGAGCTGTCTTCTTGTGCAAAGGCTTCAAATATTTTTTGCTGACTTTTAGGATCAATGCCAATACCAGTATCACGCACCGAAAAGCGATATAAGCTAGACGTTGCATCTGTACTCAAAGACTCTATTTTCAACTCAATTTCCCCTGTTTCAGTAAACTTCACTGCATTGCCTAATAGGTTGATTAGTATTTGCCGTAAACGCAATGTATCAGACAATACCAAGCAATTTACATCGGGAGTCAAAGTGGTTTTGAGCGCTAGTTTTTTGCTTTGCGTTTGATAGGAAATTATTTGTGTTGACTCCAATGCGAGATCGCCCAAATGCGTTTTATCAATTGACAATTCCAACAATCCTGCTTCAATTTTTGAGAAATCAAGAATATCATTGATGATGTCGAGCAATGAAGTTGCCGATCGGTATACATTTGACATGTAAATCTGCTGCGTGCTGTCGAGTTGCGACTTCATCAGCAAATCTGAAAATCCAATCACGCCATTCAATGGTGTTCGGATTTCATGACTCATATTGGCCAAAAATTCCGACTTTGATTTGCTGGCATTCACTGCTATTTCTTTGGCTTTTAAAATTTCAGCCTCAATTCGCTTTTGCTCAGATATATCAGCATGTGTTCCCACTACCCGCAAGGGTTTTCCATTTTCATCACAACCAATAACCTTCCCTCGATCTAGAATCCATTTGTATGAACCATCCTTACAACGAAAGCGGTATTCCACACTGAAAAAGGGAATTTCCCCTTTCAAACAGCGGTTGAGCTCATAAAAAGTTCTTTCCTTATCCTCAGGATGCAAACGATCTACCCATTCTACAGTGGCATCATTGCCCACTTCTGCACCTTTGTAACCCAACATGTTCTTCCATTGCTCAGAGGTAAAAACAGTGTTTTTATGGATATCCCAATCCCAAATGCCATCACCAGATCCCTCCAACGCAAATTTCCATCGCTCGTCATAAAGTCGAATCGTTTCTTGATTTTGCACTTGTTCACTAATGTCTTGAAAAGTGCCATATATACGCCCCCACTTGCTACCTTGCGCTTCCACTTTTCCTATGGTCTTCACCCAAATTGTAATTCCTTTGGCTGTCTCCAATTGCAAATCCACATCAAAAGGAGTTCCGTATTCTATCGCCTCTTGTATTTTGCTAGTGATCACATCTCTGCTCTTGCCATCTTTATAAAAATTAATCGCTGAACTGAGATTAGGCTCAAAATCATTGCTCACCTCAAGTATCTTTTTTGTAATGTTCGACCACGTTAATTTATCCGCAAGCAAATCGTACTCCCACCCACCTACGCGTGCCACCTGACTGGTTTCTTCGAGCAAATTTTTTGTGGCTAAGATCTCCAATTCGGCCTGTCTTTGTTTGCTTACATCTTGCACCGTACCTACTACCGATGTCAATTCCCCTTTGCTGTTGCGCACAGGCTTGCCAATGCCCAACACATGCTTTATGCGCCCATCGGGCAAGAGCACGCGGTGCGGATAGGTAAAGCCTTCGCCTGTTTGCAGTGTATTTTGAATCACCCTGTCCAGTTCCATTAAATCATCGGGGTGAATGCGCGCTCTGTATTTTTGATGCAATACTTCTTGCGTTTGCGGTTCGTCAATTTCAAATATGCGGTAGTGCTCACTCGACCACCATTGCTCACTTGTTAACAGGTTGTACTCCCAACTGCCCACTTGTGACATGCGTTGTGCCTCATTGAGTCGGTCTTGATTTTGTTGCATGATGTGCTCCATTTCAACACGATCAGAAACATCTCGCGCAATGGCAAAAAGCTCACCCGTTTTTGCATCGGGGTTGGTGAACCACTGCAATGTTTTGTAGTCGCCTGAGCTCGTGCGGTAGCGGTTGATAAAATTAATGGTTTTGTATCCCTCTGATAATTTTTTAACTTCTTGAAAAGTACTTTCCACATCGTCAGGATGAATAAAGTCGGCAAAAGGCTTGCCTAAAAGATCTTCCTTCTTCCATCCTAAATTCACTGCAAATGCTCCATTAATTTTTTTAAAAAACCCATCCGTACCAGCAATGCATATCATATCAATGGAGAGTTCAAACAGCTCCTCCATTTTGCGCGCTTCTTGTGTTTGCTTTCGTGCTACAATTTGTGCAGTTACCCCAATTGCCAACACCTCCAAAGCCCTACGCTGCGCTGCGTCAAGTTTTCGAGGCACTCTGTCAATCACGCACAAGGTTCCAAGCGCATAACCCTCAGGATCGATCAGTGGTTGCCCAGCGTAAAAACGAATATTAGGATCGCCTTGCACAAGTGGATTGTTTTTGAAACGATCGTCATTCAGTGCGTCTTCCACTTCAAACAATTCAGCGACGGTAATCGCATACTGACAAAAAGAAATATCGCGCGGCGTTTCAGGAGCGTCGAGTCCAACCCTCGACTTAAACCATTGTCGGTTGGCGTCAATCAAACTTACCAATGTTATAGGAACGCCGCAAATCAAAGAAGCCAACTCGGTAAGTCGATCAAATTCAACCTCCATCTCAGAGTCCATAATATGATACGAATCCAAGGCTTTGAGGCGCTGCACTTCGTTTTCAGGCATTGGCAATTTGGCTTTCATAGCTACATTAATCGATTTAAACTGAGTGCAGGCATCTTCAAGATTTTGTATTCGAGAACTCGATGAAAGGTAATATTTGGCGCACGAATTTAAAACACAAACAAACAGGACTTGACAAACAAACCCTACCCTTTAACTACCTTTTGTCGACATAGGTTACCCTTTGTCGGAAAAAATTAACACTTGATAGATTACAACACGAGAAAATCCTTAGTGCTCTTAATATAGCAATATAAACATCTTAATTACACCCCTATGAAAATACTACTCCTTGAATACGCCAAGCACACCCCACTTGCTGAAAAAATTTTTAGACAAAAAAGACATGGTGATTAAGCCAAAGGAATGTCGCTTATTTCGTTGCAGGCATGCAAAGGCAAAATGATAGGAATTCCAAAAAAAATGCAAACAAAAAAATTTACAAAAAATGCTCGATTTGAACATACTGCCAGAAAAATTCAACACTGCATGCAAATGCGACTTGCCTGAAAGTAACCATATTCACAAAGCAGCGTAGTACACTTTTTAAAAAACAATTAACCCCAAGCAACTTGTATGGAAAGGATATATAAACAAAAAATATACGACAACATCGTCACCTTCTGCAGCGGAGACGAAGAATCGGCAAAAGAACTACTCGTGCTAATTCAAAGCTCAGTGCAGGAGGCGTCACAAGCATTTGCTCAAATGCAACTTGAAAGGCATGCCAACGAAATCGCACAACTGGTGCACCGTTTGCGCTTTTCTTTCTCGGTCATTGGTTCGCAAGAATTACAAGACCAATCGTTGGCTATTGAAGAAAGTATTGTCGCCAAAAACATGGACGCTACGTTAACAGACGCTTACAGTGTCTTTCTGCAAAATTTTGAGGATTTGCACTGCGCACTAAAAAAAGAATTATGAATAAAGATGGGAAAATGTTGGTCTTTGTTGTCGATGACGATGTATTCTATCTCAAAACGGTGGTGATGGGTCTCGACAAGCACTACCACTCTTCTGTGGTTTTCAAATACTTTTTCAATTCGCACGACCTGCTCGCAGAGTTGAAAAAGAGTGAACATATGCCCGATTTGATTTTGCTTGATTACAATTTGGATGACAACATCTCGGGCATAGACCTATTGAAAGAAGTAAAATCAATTAACAGCACACTGGATGTCGTGATGGTGAGTTCGCAGCAAAATCTGCAAACTGTTTTTTCAACATTACAAAACGGTGCACGTTCGTACATTCAAAAAGGCGACAAGGTTTTGGTGGAAATAAAAAAAACCATTGACGACAAACTCATCAGCATCAAGCAAGAAGCGCAAAATAGAAAAATAAAAAAATGGATCAGCGCAGCCTTCGTTGTATTTGCCATAGTGGCAGCAGCAATGCTTTTGATGAAAAAATAATTTAGCGCAAGCTAAAGCAAGCGCCACCAAAAGCACATTCAGCTCTGCTCAATTTTATTTACATTTACTGTAGCTTTCGCAACGAAAAAAAAATTTTTTTTATGGGCACATTTACGCCAATTAAAAAAGCTTTACCAGCAATAGCAAAACCTTTCTCGACAGAGGCAGTAAAACGTGATTAAATAATTCCACTATGAGCGCCAGAGCAATCTTCATTTATTCAGCAGTCAGCATTGTCATCCTTGTTGCCATTCTCGGCTTCTTCTGGCCCGACGCCTGGTACAGCATGATCGTTTTCGGACCATTGATCTTAGTAGGCGTCAGAGACATGCTGCAAAAAAAACATACGATCAAACGCAATTTTCCGCTCATCGGAAATTTCCGCTATATGCTCGAAGCCATTCGTCCCGAATTGATGCAGTACTTTGTAGAAACCGATACCGAAGGCAAACCCTTCAACCGTTTGCACCGCAGCATGGTTTACCGTCGGGCAAAAAAAGTAAACGACTCTACTCCTTTCGGCACACAAATGAATGTGTACGCCGCTGGCTACGAATGGATGGACCACTCCATTTACGCCAAGCCGTCTAAGTACTATCAAAAACAACCGCGTGTTTTGGTGGGCGGTCCTGATTGCACGCAACCCTATTACGCAAGCTTACTCAATGTTTCAGCAATGAGCTATGGCGCTTTGAGCAACGCTGCTGTTACCGCTCTCAATCTCGGCGCTAAAAAAAATAAATTTGCGCACAACACTGGCGAAGGCGGATTGAGCGACTATCACCTGCAGGGCGGCGATGTGATTTGGCAAATTGGCACCGGCTACTTTGGCGCACGCGATTTAGAAGGCAATTTCAGCGACAGTGAATTTCAAAAAAGAGCCACTTTGCCTCAAGTGAAAATGATAGAAATTAAAATTTCACAAGGTGCAAAACCAGGGCACGGCGGACTCCTGCCAGCCGCAAAGAACACACCTGAAATTGCCAAAATAAGAGGCGTTGAGCCTTTCAAAGACATTCACTCTCCTTCCTCACACAGCACCTTTAGCAACCCTAAAGAACTCTTGCTCTTTGTGCAAAAACTGCGCAAATTGTCGGGCGGAAAACCTGTGGGTTTTAAATTGTGCGTGGGCAAGAAAAAAGAATTCACCGACATTTGTCAAGCCATGTTGGAAACAGGCATCAAGCCCGACTTCATTACCGTTGATGGCGGCGAAGGCGGCACCGGCGCTGCACCTATGGAATTTTCAAACTCAATGGGAATGCCCATGCGCGATGCACTTGCTTTTGTATCAAACATATTGGTGGGTCTCGATCTTAAGAAAGACATTAAACTGATCGCCTCCGGAAAAATCATCACCGGTTTCGACATCGCCAGAGCCATCGCCATTGGCGCCGACATGGTCAACTGCGCACGCGGCATGATGATGGCACTCGGCTGTATTCAAGCTTTGCAGTGCAACACCAATACTTGTCCGGTGGGCGTCGCCACACAAGACAAGCGCCTGATTAAGGGTCTTGACGTTGGTGACAAATCTGAACGCGTTGCCAATTTTCACGAAGCTACACTCAAAAGTTTTGTTGAACTTACCGCTGCTACAGGCATTGAAGATCCTGAAAATTTGCGCCGCGAACACATCAACCGCCGCATCAGTCAAGCCTCCGTAATGAAATACAGCGACATCTTCCCTTACATAGAACGCGGAAGTTTGTTGAATAAAGACAATCTTGACGCCTACTTGAATCGCATGTAAAACAAAAAAGCCCCAACCGAAAGGTTGGGGCTTTTTTAGAAAGGTAATTTAAAGAACTATTTATTAATTACAACTTCTCTGGTTGTAACAAATTCGTCGTTTTTGATTCTTACAGTGTATACTCCGTTAGCAAGATTTTCGATGTTCATTTCTTGTTTCTCGTTTGCATAAACTGTGTTTGACACAACCACTCTACCAAATATATCCATCAACTCAACAGTAGCTTTTTCAGATACCACAATGTTCAACACATTGCTTGTTGCAGGATTTGGATAAACATTGATGATTTGATTGTTTGCTTGTTCTACAACAGCCAAGCCAGCAGTAGTGAAAGCTACAGTAGTAGAATCACCATTTACAAAAGCCAAAACAGATTGCAAATCAGATGCATTTACTTGGTGTCCAGCATTTACAGCAAAACGAACAGTAACCACTGATTGGTTAACGTTGTATTTTTGCATGCTGTTAGAAGTAAATCTCAAAGTTTGGTCATCAGAATTTACATATGACATTGCCTCAGAATTTGCAGTATGATTTACAATTGAACTGAAAGTAAGGTTGTCATTGTATTGCATAGAGAAGTCTAAAGCATTCACTGATTTAGAAGTTGAAACAGTTACAGGAACATCCAAATATCCGTCGACAACAGCCGCTTGTGCAATATCAAAAACTACTCTGTCACTGTTGTCTTGTTTGAAAGCATTGTTTGGCGTTGTAGTAGCGTAGCTACCGTTAACATCACCAATCATGATACCTCTATAAGTTTCACTAGCGATCACAGGACAGTTAGCAAAATCCAACACTGGAATAGGCAAACAGAATGGAACAACTGGAACTCTAGATTTTGAGAAACCTGTTGAATCATTTGCAGGGTAAGTAGATGAAATTTTGTAAGACAAATCTGTAGCTACTTTTGTTGAATCAACAAACAACCAGTCTCTCGACGGTTTTCCGTTTGATACACCAGCGTTTGTGTAGTTCCAAGCTTGTTTAAATTCAGGGATCATCAATACTGTTCTTTGGTTGATTTGTGAAACGTCACCCGCAGATACCAATCCATCTGCATTTACGTCCATTGCAACAATTTGGTAAATAGAAGGAATGAAAGAAGCATCCTTCACTAACACTTTTCTTGCAAGCAAAGCATCAGCACCGTTCACAACAGGCATAATATCAGTTGTACCGATTACATCTTTTTCAATGTTCAAATCCAACCCGTTGCTCAAGCTATAAGTAAATAAGCCATTAAGGTCAGGTTGAACAGCCGTTACAGATTTAGCATTGCATGAAGCATTGTTTCCATAAATGTTGGTAATCAAATGCTCATTCGGGTTTGCAACATTGTAGTTGATAACACTGTTGTTAGACCAGAATTTCAAAGCACCGTGAAAAGCATCATCTTTGTAAGTAATGTATTTACCAGCTTTAACCAATTTAGTGCTCACGCCAACAAAATAACTTTCTTCCAAGCTAGATACAGAAACGATTGCTGTATCCACTGAGTGAAAGTTAGCTGTTTTTGTAAATCCAATGCAAAACAATTCACCTGTTCCGTGGAAAGTAGCATTTGCTGGAGCCGTACCATTGAAGTATGCAGAAATATAAATCACACCATTTGCAGCGTCAATGTTGTTTACAACTTCAACATAGCTAGATGAAATCAAAGCATTACCTACAGTTACCGTACCAGTTGGAGTGATTTTTGTTTTGTCGTAGTGTACAGTTAAGTCATAACCAATTACATCAGCAACTGGATCAACAGCAACTACAGGCAAACAAAAAGCAGCAGGAATACAAGTAGCAGTAGTAGTCACCACTTTGTAAGGAAGTGCATTTTGATCAGCAATTGAAAGAACTACAGCAGCAGAAGTTGTAACTGCACTTTTGTTGTCAGTCGCTTTTGCAGTGAAACTTGCTGCACCGATAGTACTAATCCAAGTTGTAGTGTAAGGAGCAGAAGCAACAGAACCAATTGAAGTTCCATTAACAAAAAACTCAACAGAAGTAACTGAACCATCAGCATCAGCTGCAGCAGCCGTAAGTGTCACCACTGCAGGAGCGGTAAAAACTGCACTGCTCAATGGTGAAGTAAGGCTAACTGTTGGTGGAAGATTAATGCTTACAGCAATTGATTTAGCAGCAGAAGTTGTAAATGCAGCTCTGTTGTCAGTCGCTTTAGCAGTAAAAGAATGTGTGCCAGCAGTTGCTGTCCAGTTCATTGTGAATGCAGCTGGAGCAGTAACAGTACCAATAGATGAACCATCTACAAAAAACTGAACACTAGCAACAGTACCATCAACATCGGCAGCAGTTGCAGTAATCGCAACAAGGTCACCAACAACAGCTGTAGCTGCAGCATTAACGCTAACTGTAGGAGCTTGATTGTTTGCAACATTAATCGTCACTGCAGAAGAATTTGCGAATGCAGCTTGATTATCGGTAGCCTTAGCCGTCAATACATGAGATCCAGCAACAGATGTATAGTTTGCAGTGTAAGGATAAGTATTGTCAACACCCACAAAAACACCGTCAACAAAGAATTCAACTGAAGCCACAGTTCCATCAACGTCGGCAGCATTTGCAGTGATAGCAACAACGTCGCCAGTCACAACATTTGCACCGTTCAATGGAGCGGTAATGCTCACAGTAGGATTAAGATTTGGAGCCAATTTCAAACTTGGAATAGAAATCTCAGCACCAGTTGGATTGCTCACCACATAATTTTGAGCACCTCCTGTTGGCGTACCGATTTGAATGTTCAATTTAAAACCAAAAACACCATCAGTAGTAAACTGACCAATCAATACTCTGTTGGTATCAGCATTGGCGCCCATAGAACCACTCAATGAAGACCATGCTCCATCAGAAGTTGAAAAAGAACCACTAAATTGGCTTGTAGCATCAAATACGCCTTCTGTTGGATCAAAACCAATAAAAGTTACCGCTGCAGGAGTTCCCGCAACACTACCGTCTTGAACTTTAATTTGAATACCAGTCGTAGCATCGCCACCAGCAAGAACAGTAGCACCCAAAGTACTAAAGATAGATCCATCGGTGTCGTCAGATTTAAGCACCCCAACTTTTCCGCTGGCAGTTGCGCCAACAGAAAACCATGAATCCAAAGCAACTGTATTGGCTTTTGTGTTCGCAACAGTAATTCCATTTGGCGTAAAAGCACCTCTGTCTTGATTGTTGAAAAAGGTAGTACTCGTTGTAATTTCTAATGGATGTGCAGCAGTACCGTAAGCTACTTGAAATTTGTAGCCTGGCAACATGTCAGCATACACGCGGTATGTAACAGATCCAACAGGAAGAGTACCAACACTAGCGGCAGCATCAGCGGCAGTAGCGATGTAGTATTTTTCAACTTTGATTTTCTCCAACCCATTTTGCGCATGGATCAATCCAAACGAGGCGAACAATACGCCCAGGGTTAATTTAAATTTTGTTTTCATTTCTTAGTTATTAGTATTATTTAGGATTTGCAATTAATTATTTGATTGACCAAATTTTGCAACCAAAAGCAAGAAGTCACTTGTGTTAGTGATACCATCTTTGTTGATGTCAGTTGGATTTGCATTCGTCAAACTTTTCAATGCTACTGTACCATAATCAGACAACCAGCTAGAGTTCGCTTCGCTTGCGCTAAAAGCACCTTTGTAGTTTACTACAGTGAAGAATCCGTCAGCAGGAGCTGAGCTTGCAGAAACCAATTCAGTTGAAGGAATCGCGTGCACTTCAGTAGTCATTGCTGAGTTTGTACCGTTGAAAGCCAAGGCTACAGTGATACCTGGAACAGATGTAACGATTTGGTTGCGGTCAGTTGTTAAAAATTGAAGTGAGTCAGCTGCACTTGGCGTAGTAGGAACATTGTTAAAAAGCAAACCTGTACCAGCGGCATCTTTCGTGAAAGTACCAGAAGTTAAATTTGTTGTTGTAACCAAATTTCCTTTAGTAAAACCAAAGTGTTTTCCGTCATTCGCTCTGATGATAACGTTGTCTTTGATGATCAAAGATTGTGGCACCGGGAAAGTTCCACCAGCAGTTGTCCATGATGCAGCATAAGCAGGAGTACCGTTGGTCCATTGGTCATAAGCATCACCTTTTTGAACTGCGTTAGAACGCGCTTGAGACAAATGAACACCTGAACGGAAGTTAGCGAAAACAGAGTTACGGAAAGATCCAGCTGTCATTTCTTTAGCCATCAAACCAGCGTGTCCTGTGTTATCGTAAACCGCATTCACCTTACCATTAGAGATGAAAGTTGCATTCCATATTTGTGGGTTAGATTGGAAAGGGAAAGTTGATTTCATAGCACCAAATTGATCGTCAGCATCACCTTCAATACCATTGTCAGAAGAATGCAAATCACCAGTGTTCAAAGAGTCAGCAGCAACAGAAAACAAGAATTGTGCTTTACCTCTGTAACCCAAGTCATAGTCAAATTTGTCATCGTCTCCGAAAAACTGTGACATGTATTTAACGTTCACTGTACCACCAAAATATTCCACTTCATCATCACCAGCAGCAATGATTTCAATGTGGTCAATTTTAGTACCTGAACCCACTGAGTAAAGTGAAAGACCATTCATTTCATTTCCAGCAGATGCACCACCAAGCAAAGCGCCAGTGTGTCTCATAGAAACGTAAGAAAGTACACCTGAGTTATCAGCATTGTTTACAGTAGGAAAAGCAGCATCACCAGCGCCGAAACGTGTGTGCGTGCTCACTGTAAAACCTTCTGCGCAACCTACACCATCAACACCTGTTGTAGCACTCAATTTACCAGAAGCACTGTTCGCTGATTGCGTTAAATTGTTAGCAGCAGTACCAGCAATAGCAAGTCCACCCCATTTAGAAACGTTTGTCAAACCATACGTTCCATCCATTGGATCAAGATTACTTGTAAAAACAATATTACAATCTTTAGTTCCTGCAGCATTGATTTTAGCACCTCTTTCAATAAAGATAGCACCAGTAGCAAGTGGATCTACATTGTAAACCCCTTGTACTACAGCACCCGGATCAATTGTAAGGGTGTAAGGACTTGGCATGTAAAACTGACCATTCAACTGCCACAAAGTATCACAACCTAAATGAACATTGCCGTTAAACACGTTTAAAGTTGCACTACCAACTACTGAACTAGTAACACCTTTAATTGAAATATTTGCCTGTGGTCTTGCATTCACTGCAGGACAGCCACATTTAGCGCCCACCGTGTTTTGATTGGCTTGGGCAAAGCCTGTTGCCATAGCTCCAACTGCTAGTAGGGCAGTTGTTGCAATTTTTGTAAAATTTTTCATTGTTTTCATTTTTTAGTTTTTTAGCTTTTAAATTAAGTTCCATAACGAATTACTGAACGAGACAAATTTCAGCCAACAACCTCATCCCTTGATTAAAGTTGAATTATCAAATGTATAATTCGGAGATAGTTTTATGTTAAGAATGCATCTGCCAGCAACATGCAAACTTCACAATGCATCGGACATTTGGGCAGATTGTTAACTGTTCAATTGCCGCAGAGAAAAAAAAATCAACTTCAACATTTAAAACAAAAACACTTGCCTTCCTTACCAAACAAAGAGATGCGAAAAATATAACAAAGCAATTTCACAAAAGTAAAAAGCAACACCGTAAAGTTAAATGTGATCAACGGCATTGTTCAAAGCACCAAAAAAAACATATTGCTTAACAATGAGTTAATCTGACTGCTGCTCCACCACCACTGTAGAGACTCAACAATGCTGAGCACTGGAAACCAAAAATCATTTTTCTTTCAAAAAAAGATCGCACTCCCGAACAATTCAATGTTGATTTTATCAATTCATAAAAAAACGCAGTCACCGCGAACTAATTCCCGATAACATCTCAACAAAAATTTACTCGTTGTACTTTGTATTGCATGAATCTGCAACAGGGATCGCCAATAAATGGCCACCAAAAGAAGTCGAATTGACAATGAAATTAAAGGCGAACGAGCTTAATTTGTAAAACAAATCAAACGCAGCGCTATAGCAGTTGCGCCTATTTAATCTTTGACACAACGCACGCTGAAGCCATAGCGTTTTTCTACATAAAATCTAAATACCTTAGATTTTCTATAATCTAAATTACGATACCAAAGTTCGCTATTGTTCAATGTTGACGACCAAAAATAGGCAGTAAACTGAGCGCCAGGACTACCTGGATTGCCATTGAAAATTCTACATCCGCCGGGAAGCGCTGTGAATCCACTTTCATTGTTTGGCCATACTGTAAATACGTCGTCTGAATTATACCAATCATTGCCTCCATTTCCTGCCACCAATTTCTCCTTCTTCATTTTATCGGCTTCGCTGGTACCTCTCCAAGTAATGCTATCGGCGGATAATTTTGTCATACCCAAATTCATTTCCAGGGTTTTCCATTCCTCATCACTGGCAATGTGCCAACCTTCGGGCGCAATGTTGCGCGAATCAACAACGGCATATCCATTGTACAACAAACCATATACAATTGAACTGTTAATGCAACAAGCCGCTGTCGTATTTTGCCAATCAACAGCTGAAGGCACAAAATGAATAGAATCACCATTGCGATAAGTTTTGACCAGCAAATTTTCAGCCATCCACCATTGATTCCCAATTTTCACAGTCTTGTAAACGTTGCCATCGCGATCGCTCATCGTGCTTGTTTCATTGACAGGCTTTGCAGCAGGAATTGCCTTTTCACAAGCAGAGAATTGCAACATAAAAATCATGAACACCGTCCAAAAAGACAGCGCCAAAATCAACTTACTTCTGTTCACAAACGAATACTTTAAAATAAATCCTTGCATGATCACTTTACTTTTATACTTAATGCTTTACGAATTTTTTTGTGCTGTACAATTTACCTGCGCTGATGCGTAAAAAATACAAACCAGCAGTTAAATCTGACACATCAATTGTTTCAGATTTATCAATTAAACTGCCACCGCTGTTGCTTTCTAACAACAATTGACCAAAACTATTGTACACCGAATAGTTGAGTGGTGCTAGCGCATTTGCTTTTACTTTCACCAACAATTCTTCTTCCACCGGATTTGGAAAAAGTTCAAAAAGAACACTTTCATTTAATTCACCAATCGCTAATTTTGGACAAACTTCCACAATGTCTCTGTTGCCGCACAAACCAGGATAGCAGCACAAAATAGGCACGTGAACTTTTACTTTGGCATCATAATTACACGCCAGCGAATCGCCGCAACCTACAACCAAATATGTTTTGCAGGCGCTGTTGTCTTTGCAACCAAATGAGGCAGAGTACTCGGCATAATTTGGATCAGTGCAACCACAAGGAATAGGATAATTTAAAAATGCACGTTGGTGCACATTGTCTGCCGTTGAATCGGCGCCATTCTTTGCTACGTATCGGTGAATCGTTGTGCCATTTTTATCTAAAATTTCAACGTTCAATGCAAAGGAAATTTTTCCTTTAGTGGTCAGTTGTGCCACCAATACCAAATTGCTATCGCGGTTGACACCCATCACCCCATTGCTTTGCAAATAGGCATTCTTGCTAACGAAGCTGTTTTTTTTAACCAATGATCCAAAAATGGTAGAATCATTTCCATCTAAATCCACAATTCCACCTTCAAAAGAAGAAACCGGAAGAAGCGCCATCGTATCGAGTCCATCCGCGGTTGTCAGCGCGATTCCTGCCGCAGCCGCATTGTTCTTTAACAAGCCCCCGTCAATGGGCACGCTGCCACCATCGTTGTTAACGCCACCAACAATAGATCCATTTCTGTCGAGAGACTTTGGCGTTCCAAAATAGGTTTTGCCACTTGGTTTTGAAAGCGATGTTTGACCAAGCGTGAGCCAGGTGTCGAGTGCCAATGTACTCTCACCAAAACGCGCGATATTAAAAAATCGCGCATGGCTTTGTCCCTCTAAAGTGTGGTTGTAAAAGGTAGAATCTCCTGAAAATTTCAACTCGTGTTCAGCGTCGCCAAAAAGTTTCAAAAGTTTGCATCCCGGCTCCATATCAATGTACACCCGATAAGTTGTTGAGTTCACTGGAAGCACTGATCCTGTGGTGTCGGTGGCATCGTTAGCGTCAGACACATAATACGTTTCTATTCTCACATTTTCAAGTTGCGCAGGCAACACAAAAACAGAAAGTAGCAATAAAAAAAGTAAGGTAATTTTTTTGGTTTTCATGCACGTTTGTTTTTTCTTTTCAGCAGATATCTCATTCTTTCCCTCAAGCCAATGCTGAGCTTCTTCAAAATTTTTTAGTTTGTTTATCCGCCTTACAATTTATACGACAAACTCAAAATGAAATTCGTTCCGAATTGATATCTATCGTAGTTCCAAATATAATTGCCTTGGTACTGATAAGCCCTTATTCTCGCTGCATTGAGCATGTCGGTAACCCGGAAACTGGCATTGAAAAACTTGCCAATTTTTTTTGAAATTTTCAAATCCAAAAGATTTCTTGGCAACTCGTACACCGAAGGAATTTGACTCGTAACATCTCCTGCAATCACCAGTTTCGGCCCCTGCACGTTGTAACTCAATGTAACTTGTAATCCAATGGAATCAGAAGTGTAAGTCAAGATGCTGTTCACCAAATAAGGTGCCTGACCAAACAAAGCACGTGTTTGTGCTGCCCCAAAAGTACCATCTTCTCTTTTTTCAGAAAAGGTGGAACGCGAATCTACAAAAGTAACGTTGGCTCTGAATTCAAAATATTTGGTCAACTTTTTCTTGCCCTCCAATTCAATACCACGCAACCAAGCTGGGTTCGGATTGTTTTCCCAAGTAAACCCTGTAGCGTTGTACAACTCAATGTAGTTCATGAAATCTTTGTAAAACACACTTAGCGATACGTTGTCACCAGATTTGAAATACGATTCTAAACGCAAATCATAATTGTTGATGTTCACCATTTTTAAATTTGGATTTCCCCTAACTCTATCGTTCAATTCATAGTCGTATACATCGCTGGTCGATAGCTCACGCAAGCCGGGACGAGCAACAGTTTGACTGAAATTAAAGCGCAAATTAATGGGCGACTGCGCATCTTTTCGCAACTTGTATATAGCAGAGATACTTGGCAAAAAGCTCACTTGATTGAGTTTTCCTGGATTGGAAGTTCTACGAGGATCATTCACTGGTAAATTCAAAGAATCAGCCAACTTACTATCAGTGTAGAGGTACGCTTTTTCTACTCGCAGTCCGCCCGACAAACGCAAGCGAGGTACAATACTGTAATCGGCCATGGCGTATGCGGCGCTCACATTACTAAAACCCATCACGTGATTGTCTTGACCGTCACTAAACAAATACCCTCTTAAAGCACGGTAAGTATTTGCCTCGGGAACAGGAATGAAACCAAAAAAATCCAATCCCAAAGGATCACTTCCAGCATTGCTTGAATTAACAATATAGTTGCCCATATTGCCGCTATTGATGTTGGTTAAACCTATTTGATCATAGGCCCTGTCGATGCGCTGAAAAGCAGCGCCAAATTTTATTTTCCGCACAGCATCGGCCACTCCATTGCCTTTCAGTGGAAGCTCAACAGCCAATCGCGAATCAAAAACATTTTCGGTCAAATATCTGAAGTAGCGCGCTGAATTGTTGATTTGCGAATTTTGCAATGCTGGATTTGCTGATATTTCTGCTCTTTTGAAATCCGGAACAATACTTTTTCCATCGGTGTACGAAGCATTTCCTTCTATTTTAATTTTATGCCACGGAATGTAATGCTCTAACTTAGCCTGATAAATAAATTGCTTTCGCGACTCATACAATTGTCTTTGCACATCGGCAAACGCATCGCCCGCCCTTGAAGCCACACCAACGTTGTTGCTGCCATTCACATTGGGCATAAAAATTAAATTGACGCTGTGATTTTTGTGGTATTTGTACATCACATTCACCAAAGCACTCCACTCATTGGTTTCTCTAGTTATCTTTTGTGGAAAACTGATCGTATCAATATAAACTCCATTGGTGGGACTTGCAGTAATTCGGCCATAAGCGCTATTGGGGTCGTATTGCGTTGCACTCGAATACCTAAAGCCAGCAAGCAAGCCAAGTGGTCTTCCAAAAAAATTCAGCTGGTTGCCAAAGGTGATACTTTGTGTGGTATTTAATGGTGCTTGCCTATTTGTAGTTCTCCAATTGTTGGGCAAACTTTGATTGAATTTCACTGCGCCAGCATTCATTATTTTGTAAGCATCACCTTGGTAAGTGCCTTGGTTGTATTTTTCCAAAGCAGCAGTATAAGCATTGGGATCATTGAAATTGCTTGCGCCAAGTAAGCCCATTTTTTGAAACACCAATTTGTCGTATGTCTGCGACGATGCTCCGCTAGAAGTATAAATAGAAGAGTTACTAACACCTACCGATTTTAAAAAGTCGCCATAACCCAAGGCAACAAATTCTTGATATCTACTCGGCTGATTGTTCAACAATTGATAGTCCTTCATGCTGTGGTCTCTAAAACCATTGTCGTAGCCCAACCAATCCGTTGCGCTGTGCTGCGAACTCACCACATCTTTAAATGTGCTTTGCGCATTGTAACCAATTGCACTTTCAACAGTGATGGCCAATTTTTTTGGATACTCTTTGGTTTCCACCGAAATGTAAGCTCCCGCCCAATCGCCGGGTAAATCAGGACTCGCAGTTTTTGCAATCACCACATTGTCTATCAACGCGGCAGGAAACATGTCCAATCTAATGTTGTTGGTAAAGGGATCTAAAGTTGGAATTCGAGAACCATTGAATGTTGTTTTTACATAGCGGTCACCGATACCACGCACAGTAATTAAACCACCGCTCGATGAAACACCCGAAACTCGAGTCACTGCTGCAGTTAAATTTGCATCTCCCGTTTTTTTCAATGTCTCAGAAGAAATGTAGTCGAGTGTAACAGCTGACTTCTGCTTCACTTCTTCCATATACGTGTCTTTTGCCTTTGTTTTTTTTCCGCCAATTACAATTTTATTGATAGTGGTTACCGCCAAAGGCAATACAAAATCCTTCACAAGCACCGCTCCATTTTTTACTTGAAAACTATCCGTCATCGTTTGATAACCTTTCAAGGAAACTGAAATTTCTTGCCCCAATGAATCCGAAATAATAATTAAATAATTTCCCTTTAAGTCGGTGGTAATGTCCGTCAATCCATTTGCATTCAGCATAAAATTCACACCCAACAAGGGCATTCCGTTTTCATCGCTTATCTTCCCTTTTAGGATTCCTTGCGCGAACAAAAATGAACCTGATAGTAAACTAAAGACTAATACAAAAAAACATTTTTTCATTGTGGTAATTTTTCCTTCGAAAGCATCAGCAAAGGGCCTTGCTAAAAATCGCGTACAGTTTTGAATTGCTCTCGACAATCAATTTCTGCGACTTTTAACAAAACTCCACCTCGCTCAAATTTTCTGGATTTATTGTGTTTTGAATTATTGGATTTTAATTATTTTCTGAGTGCTCGTTAAATCACCGCTCGTCATTTGCAAAAAATATTGACCACTTGAAAGTGCTGAAATATCAATTTGCGCATTGTAGTGATCGCTAACATTGTTCATAGTGTTTTGATACACCATTCTTCCGTCAATCGTGTAAATTGAGCAATTGAAATCCTTGCTTTTGTTTGTGTTTAAAATGTCAATGGTCAACACATCATTCGCAGGATTTGGAAAAACGCGAAATGAACTTGTTTTATCCAATTCAGTAACAGCGCTAATCACATCAGAAGAATAGTTTAGACTCGACGTCACAGTGCCATCACCTGCAGGAGCTTTCGCATAAAATTTATGTGCACTTAAGTCGGGAGCACCCAATTGAAAATTCAACTCGAAAGAAAAAACACCATCCGTGGTAAACTGTCCAATCAACACTTTGTTGCTGTCGGCATTTGCACCTTGCGCACCGCTTAAAGCCGACCATGCGCCATCAGCTAAAACAAAAGAACCTCCAAATTGACTTGCGGCATCAAACAAATCTCCCAGTGGATCAAAACCAACAACTGTAACTGCTTGAGGGCTTCCGGTAACCATACCATCTGCTGTTTTCAATGAAGCGCCATAAGTTAAATCGGTGCTGCCTAAAATAGTACTCGTGCTAAAAATTGAACCGTCGGTATCATCACTTTTAGGCACTGCCATTTTTCCAGTTGCACTTGCACCAACTGACAACCAACTGTCCAACATCACCGTATTTTTTTTCACGTTAACAACGCTGATTCCATTAGGCGTTGCAGCGCCTCTATCTTCATTGTTAAAGAAAGTAGTGGTCGTAGCGATCTTCAACTGATGTCCGGTTTCGTCAAAGGCCGCTTGAAAGTTATAGCCCTTTTGCATGTCGATAAAAATGCGGTAAGTCACTGAACCAATCGGCAAAGTGCCCACGCTTGCAGCAGCATCGGCCGCATCAGACACATAATATTTTTCAACGATCATTCTTTCGAAACCATTTTGGGCTTTCGCCACTCCTGCTAGAAAAAACAGTCCTAGTGCTATAAATATTTTTTGCATAAAAATTGGATTTTATAAATTGTTAGTAGTTAATATCTCATTTATTATCACTTAAGCGCAGCGCGTCAAATTTCACTTCTTCACCTTCCGCATCGGCACAAACAAAACGTACTGCGCCACCTGATGGAGTGCCCACTTGAATATTTAAATCAAAAGATAATTTTCCGTTCGTGGTCAGCTGCGCGATCAAAACTTTATTACTTGCCGTTGGTCCTTTTGATCCACTTAAAACACCAGTAAAAGCAGCCCAAGCTGCATTGTTTGAGCTGAGCATTACAGCGTTGCTATCGTTGTTGAAGAAACCCACATCCAAATTAAAAGGTTTAATCATCGGAAGATTTCCATCCATAAAACCATCACTTTTGTCCAAGCTACGGCGTTTCAATACCGAACCATCAGAATCTTCCGATTTCAAAACCCCAGCGTAATTGCTAGCTGCAGAGCTAATGGTGATCCATGAATCCAAGGCATATGCCTTTTCGTTTACTTTCAAATAACTAACATTGTAGCCTATCAAAGCACCACATTTAACATTGTTGTAAAAAGTAGTGGTCGTTTTAAATATTAATGGATGTTTTTCATCTCCATAAACCACTTGCAACGAATAGTTGGGTTTTAAATCAACGTAAATCCTATAGGTCACACTTCCCTTTGGCAGCGCAGCGCCAAGGGTGTCGGCAAAATCTGCAGAATCTGCTACATAATATTTTTCTACGATGATTCCTTCCAATGCGCTTTTATCATCGGGTGTCAATTTGACCTCACTTTGCGCTGTGGCATTATCTGCCATCAAAAGGCCAAAAACCAGTGCTACAAATAAATATAATCGTTTCATCTTCATCGCTCTATTAATTGAAGCGAAGATCCACAACTAAGGTTTAGCTTAGTTTTAGCAAGCATTATGATTTGGTTAGGCTTGTGTTAATTCAGAACACGGATCGCGTTAAAATTATTTACATTAATTTATTGTTGTTGCGCCCATCAAAAAAATTTGATTGCAAAAATTGTCTCACAAAGGCAATGCGAAAAGCAAAAAAGACAGTTGCTTAAAATGAGCTGAAAGGTGACGGGTCCAATATAAGTCCCTTTTTTTCAGACACCCGGTATTTGTAAATCAACGATATTTGGTTAGCAGAAGCCGACGACCAATATCTTCCCATTTCCGAGCCGGCATAAACATCGTAACTGTATCCAAATGTTAAGTTTTTGTATTCTAGGCCGACTAAAAAAGCCATCGTGCCATTGAGTCGAAACCATGTCGCCAAACTAAGTTTTGAGTTTTCTTTGAAGCGGTAATCCAAATATAGGCCCGGCGTTACTTCCTGCATTCCGCCTTGCAAATTAACCCGCACATTGGGTGCCACATCAATTTTATGGTCGCCAATAATTTTAATTCCAGCCTGAATTGAAAATCTTTTCGGTAGATCGTCTTTGCTTGAAATCACTGAAACATTTGGCGTGTTCAAATGATATCCTGCCACACCCACAAAACAATTTACTTTTCCATCCGTCTCTGTTTTAATTGGATTGTAATACCACATGGCACCGATGCCAAAATCCTGATGCAATCTTGCCGTATTCGTTAAGTTTTCAGTGATTGCATTCGTCGAAGAATAACTTCCATTGATGTATTGCTCATCAAAAGACAAATCGCCAACAGAAAGTGATCTTTGTCCAAACTCTCCCAACAGCGCAACGCTCAAATGTGCAGCTACCGACAATTGCAAATCATACCCTACAGAAAGTGAAGCATTGAAATTGCGAAAAGCCCCCGCCACATCGTTTTGCAAATTCAATCCAAGGTCAAATTTGCGATGGTTGTCGTTCACATACAAAGGATAAAGAATACCCAACGACGAGGACGTATATCCTTTTTGTATATCCGCCAATTGGTTTTTGTAATTGGCAATGACTTGCAAATCGCCATTGGCGCCCAAAATCGCAGGGTTCAACAAAATCGGATTCGCAAAGGCCTGCGTTAAACTTGCGTCTTGCGCAAAGGAACCACCACAAATAAAACACAGTAACACCAATTGAAACAAGCCCTTTCTATATATTTTATTTTTCGTTTTCATGGCTTAGCGAATTAAGTTGACAAGACCTTTGTCGTTGATGATACTACCATCCGCTTTACTTCCTCGTACAAAAAAAACATAGGCTCCTTGCGGCATCTCTTCTCCCGTATTTTGTTTTTTTCCGTCCCATCCCGTCTGCATATTTTTCGACAAAAAGAGAGCTTCTCCCATATTGTTGAAAATCGCAAATTCAAAATCTTGAATCTCCTCGCCACGCACAAAGAGCACATCATTTTTTCCATTGCCATTTGGCGTAAAAGCCTTGGGAATCCAATAATCGTGGGTCTTCACCACCACTGTTTTTGCACCTGAAGCACTGCAACCAAAAACTGTGGTGGCCAATACGGTGTAGGTTGTTGTTGTTTCGGGACTCGCCAGTGGATTGGAAATACCGGCATTGCTCAATCCTGCAGAAGGACTCCAAACATGCTGCACGCCACCACCTGCCTGCAATTGCAATTTTTCTCCTTTAGCTATCGTGTCGTTTTTTATTTCAAAAACCGATGGCAGTGGATGTACCAACACCTGTACTTTTTTAGACAGCGGCGCACAACCATAACCCGAAACTGTCAAGGTATATTCTGTTGTTGAATCAGGACTAGCACCGGGATTTGCAGCCGTTGAATCGCTCAATCCTGCTGAGGGCATCCATCGGTAAGCTTGTCCAGCTATCGACGGCGCTCCAATTTGAATTTCATCTTTTCGACACAACGCAACATCAGCGCCTGCATTCGCCTGAAGTTCTGAAACCACCGCTTCCATTTGCGCGCTCGCCGAACATCCGCTGAGAAAATTTTTAGCAACAAGCGTTATTGTTTTTGCACCGCCACTGGCGTAAACAATGGCACTCGGATTTTTCACATTTGAAATCAAAGGTTTTGCATCTGCACCAAAATTCCATTTAAAACTCACTCCGCTGGAATCTCCACTATTGGTGAAAGCCAAAGCAGCACCTGCGCATTTTGGACCCAGTGTAGTACTCGCCAAATCTATGCGTGGCGTGGCTTTGATAAGCAATGAATCCGATATAGAAGTCACGCAACCAAAATGATTTTTCACATCCAGCAACACTGTTTTCGTACCAGAAGTTTTGTAAATCACTGCGGTGGGCGTTTGTGCAGTAGACGTTTCTGCTGCAGCATCAGCGCCAAAATCCCAAAAATAAGTTTGTCCCGCTTCCTTCGTTCCGCTAAAAGAAAAAGCAACGGGTACATTCGCACATACCGAGCCCGACGATGTGAAAGAAGCCACCGGCGAAGGATTTACAGTAATGGTTTGCGACTTACTGTCGTTCACCGAACAGCTTGGCACAAAAACTTTATGTGTGATCAAATAAGCTCCCGCATTCGCATAAATAAAATCGGCAGGATTTTCATCTGTTGAAGCACTGGGTGTGCTGCCCAATCCAAAAGTCCACTGGTGCGTCACACCCGTACCTTTGCTGCCCGCACTGTAAACATTGATTCCATCTCCTGCGCAACCTGGTCCCGACAAAGTAAAAGTGGCATCGGCACCAGCGACTACGTTTACCGTTTGCAACACCGTGTCAGTCCACAGGCCATAGCAAGAAGGTCCGTCAGAAACAATGAGGCGCACCGCTTTTAGTCCGGCACCACCATAAGTCACCACAATCGGACCCGCCGCACTACTTGTTTGTGGCGTTGCCGTAGCCCCAAAATTCCATGCAAAACTTTTATTTCCTCCTGCTCCCGCCAAACTATTGAAAGTAACAGTGCCCGACGGAAAACAAACTGCAGTGCCATTCAGCGGATTAAAATTTGCATTCACCAAACCCACTACCAACAGGCCATACACGTTTACAGGTACTGCACTTGAAATGAAAGTATTGTCGCCCAGTTGTCCATTCAAATTATTTCCGCTGCCGCAATAAACGCCATCAATATTGTCGTTGAGTATCGCCGCGCAAAAATCTTTTCCCGCCGCAACAGCAAGTACATTTAGCAAAAAACCGACGTTTTGTACGCCATGCATTTGCACTGCACTCAATCGATTGCTTCCTGTTGTATTGTTGCCCAATTGACCTTTGGCGTTGGCACCCCAAGTCCAAATACTACTGTCGCTCAACACCACAGCGCTGAAGCCAAATCCGGCAGCAACACTCTTTGATGCGCCAAGGCCCTGCACCGTCATTGCTTTCGCTTTGCTGATGGTGCTGCCATCACCCAACTGACCACTGGCATTGCCTCCCCAAGTTTTTACACTGCCATTTGCAAGCACGGCTATAGAATGATCGGCACCACCATCGATGCCTATGACGTTATTTAAAAAAGTATTGCTCGCATTGTCTAACACCAAATGAGGCAGCGAGTCCTTTCCGCCAAAAACACCGCTTCCTGTTTGTCCGTTGGCCGCATTGCCAAATGCACATAGCGTGCTGTCTCGAAGCAACACCAAACTGTGTGTGGCACCAGCAGCCGCTTCAAAGGCCTTGCCTAAAAATCCGGCGTTACCAATGCCATGCACTTGAACAGCTGTGAGCGCTTCGCTTGTAGAATTATTTCCCAATTGTCCATTGCTATTTCCTCCCCAGGTCCAAACACTGCCGTTTTCCATCACTGCAATAGAATGTACATCGCCAGCAGCTATTGAAAAAGCAGCGACTCCTGACGGCAGTCCTTGCACCAAAACCGGAAACAAACTTTGCGTGCGCGTGCCATTACCCAATTGACCATTGCTGTTGTTTCCCCATGCTACAATTCGGCCATCGCAAAGAATGGCTAAGGAATGGTTCGCCCCTGCAGCAATGGCTGTGGCATTCGTTAAAAACCCACTGTTCAATAAACCTTTCACCTGAACCGGCACATTGCTTTGTGTTGTTGCATTATTGCCCAATTGTCCGTTGCTGTTGCCTCCCCAAGCCCATACATCTCCATTGGTTTTAAGGGCCACAGTATGTGCGTCACCACACGACAAATGTTGGGCAATAAAATTAGCAGGATGCGCATTGTGCACTGCCGCTGCTAGGCTTGAGTCACGAACAGTAAAGCCACTCGAATTACCATTTAAATAACTGTGAATGGTAAACAAATCAGTGCTGTCAATTTTCAATGAATCGCTGGCAAAGCGAATTGCCAACAGCGCTTTTCCTTGCTCAACATTTTGCAAGCTGCTAGAGGTGAAACGCAAGATTTTTGTTGTGGCATTGTAAAAATAAAGCTCCTCTAAATAATTAGTTAAATCTATAAGGGTGTCAAAACGCAATTTGGGTTGATTGAATTGCAAAGAAAAATCCAAAGCACTGATATCAAAATTTGCCGTAGCCGATACTTCAACAGTTACAAAACCATTTTTCACTGTTGGTTTCGACATAAAAAACACCACTTCATCTTTTGGAATGGGGCTTTGTGCTGCGCCAATTTTTGAAAAAACCAAAAGCAACAACAGAAATATAAATTTTGCACAAAGTTTTTGTTTCATTGCATGAAAAGCATTGTTATTGCTTTAATGCAAAAGTCCTCAAACTATGTTAGCACAGTGTTTTTACTTTATTAAGTTATGGTCAATAAATTGTCGCTCTTAAGGTAACGTATGTTATTTAATTGATAAGCTAGAAGGATCATAAACAATCCTCCACCCTTGCCCTGAAAACACAAAATCTGTAAAACAAAAAAACCATCCTGATTACTCAGGATGGTTTTTGTAGTCCCACCAGGACTCGAACCTAGACATACACAACCAAAATGTGCAGTGCTACCATTACACCATGGGACTGTTAGCGAAGCGCAAATTTAGGTTTTTTGTCAATATCTACAAACTTTCGTGCAGATTTTCTCACAATTCCCCATTCACTAGGGTAATTTTCCCGTCCAATCTAATTTTTATAAGCCTATTATTTTGCTAAATTCGCGATGGTTAAAAACAAAAGTGTAAAATAACCGAGGCTCAAAACCGAGGTCAACATACCTACAACAAAAAGAAAAATGGAAAATCTGTATAAAAAATACAACAACCTTTTCGGGTGGATCACCTTCGCCATCGCAGCAACAACCTACTGTTTAACAGTTGAACCCACTGCAAGTTTTTGGGACTGCGGCGAGTTCATCGCCTCTGCATTTAAATTAGAAGTGGGTCACCCACCGGGAGCACCATTATGGATGATGGTGGCACGTGTATTCGGCTTATTGGCTGGCAACGACGTTACGCAAGTGGCCTACTGGGTGAACATCTTCTCGGCATTGAGCACGGCATTCGCCATTCTGTTTTTATTTTGGACCATCACCGCACTTGCCAAAAAAGTGGCCTTACAAAGTGGTGAACTCACCAAAGGAAAAATCGCAGGCATCATTATCAGCGGCTTCATTGGCGCTGTGGCTTACACTTTCACCGACACCATTTGGTTTTCAGCAGTAGAAGGCGAAGTGTACGCCTCTTCTATGTTTTTTACCGCCATCGTTTTTTGGCTCATCCTGAAATGGGATGCTATTGCCGATGAAAAATACGCCGACCGTTATTTGATTCTCATCGCATACTTGATGGGACTTTCCATCGGTGTCCATTTGTTAAACTTATTGACCATACCGGCTTTGGTATACGTTTACTACTTCCGCAAAAACAAAGTCATTACGCCCATTGGCTTTGTAAAAGCAGGAGCCATTGGTGTTTTAATATTGGCCTTGGTGCAATACGGTGTCATTCAAAGCTTGGTTAAATTTGCCGCTAAATTTGAATTGTTTTTCGTGAATTCATTGCACATGCCTTTCAACAGCGGCGTTGTTGCTTTTGCTTTGCTCATCATTGGCGGCGTTGTTGCTGGTACCATGTATGCCCGCAAGAAAAAATTGTATTTGATGCACACCTTGATGATGTGCTTTGCCGTGATTTTAATCGGTTACTCTACTTTCTTATTGATCGTTATTCGTTCGGCAGCCAATACGCCAATGGATGAAAACAATCCTGAAAATGTATTCAGTCTCTTGCCTTACCTCAACCGTGAGCAGTACGGCGACCGTCCGCTGTTGTACGGACAAACTTTCAACTCTGTGCTCGATGAGCAAGATCCTTATGCCGATGAAAATCCAACTTACTACAAAGATGAAGTAAAAGACAAAAGCAACTATTTGATCTCTGACGACGGCAAAGACAAAACCTACAACTACAATCCTAAAACAATGAAGGTTTTGCCGCGTATGTACAGCAGCGAAGACCGTCACAAAAAAGCATACGAAGCCTGGTTGGGCTTTAAAGACGGACAACGTGGTAAAAAAGTAGACCTCGGTACCGAAGTGGTGTACATTCCTACACATGCCGATGATATTGAGTTTTTCTCACGCTACCAATTCAACTTCATGTACTGGAGATACTTTATGTGGAATTTCGCCGGCCGTCAAAACGACCTACAAGCCAGCGACATCAACGAAAAAATGCAAGGAAACTGGATCAGCGGCATTGAAATGATCGATAAAGAAAGAGTGGGCGACAAAAACTTATTGCCTACACCATTGAAAGAGAACAAAGGCAGAAACTATTACTTCTTCCTTCCTTTGATCTTGGGATTGATTGGCCTCATCTTTCACTTTACCAAAAGTGTAAAAGATGGCTTTATCGTGCTCCTTTTGTTTTTCATGACTGGTATTGGCATCATCATTTATTTGAACCAACCGCCTTACCAACCCCGCGAAAGAGATTACGCCTATGTTGGCTCTTTCTACACCTTCGCCATTTGGATAGGTTTAGGAGTGCAAGCGCTCATCTTCTTTATGACGAGCTTCAAAAAACAAAGTGCGAATTTAACCTTTGTGCAAAAACTAGAAAAAGCAGGATCTAAAGAAGTGGTTTACGCTGGCTTGGCGGGCATTGTGCTTGGCCTTCTCGCCTACATGATGGAAAACAAGGGCTTTGGTTATTCGCTAATGTTTATTGGCGCTATGCTCGCCGCCGTGCCGGTATTGTGCCATTACCTCGGACAAGCTATTGAAAACGAAACAGGCAAAGCCTTTTTGGCGCTTGCTGCCACTGTAGGGATTCCGTATTTGTTGGCCGCCAACAATTGGAATGACCACGACAGATCCAACAGAACCAGCGCCCGCGACATCGCCAAATGCTATTTACAATCGTGTGCGCCCAACGCCATTCTCTTTACCAACGGCGACAACGATACTTTCCCATTGTGGTATGTGCAAGAGGTAGAAGGCTTCCGCACCGACGTGCGCGTGGTGAATTTGAGTTTGCTCAACACCGACTGGTTCATCAACCAAATGAAACGCAAAGCTTACAACAGTGAACCGGTGCCTTTTTCGTTGACCGAAGACTTGTACCGCGAACGCAACAGAAATGCAGTGCTGGTGCTTGACCCTACCAACAAAGACATTGAAGCGCGCCTCGCTACTTTCACACCTGAACCATTGATGAACAAATGGAAACAAATGTGGACACAAGGCGAAGACATCGACGTGTTGATGAGAATCATTGCCAACGACACCATCAAGGAATTTAAATTCCCTATCGGCGACGGCAGCAAATCCATGGAATTCATCACCACTAAAATTGTGCGCATTAAAGTGGACTCTGCTGCGGTAGTGGCCAACGGAACGGTGACCAAAGACATGATCAACCGCATACCGAAAGAAATCACTTTCAACTTGGGCAGCGGCTACATCTACAAAAACAAAATGATGGTGCTCGATTTACTGGCCACCAACGACTGGAAGCGTCCGATTTATTTCTCTGCTACCGTTGGCTCTGAAAATTTCTTCGGCCTGCAAAACTATTTCCGCAAAGAAGGTTTGGCTTACCGCCTAACGCCCATCAACAGCGCCAACAGCGAAAACCAGCAGCGCGGCGACTTTGGCTACACCAACTCCGACACGCTGTACAACAACATCATGAACAAGTTTGCTTGGGGTAACCTCGGCGACACCACCATCTACATTGATGAGCAAAACGCCAACCTCAGCGCCCACTTGGGAATGCTGATGCAAACACTCGCTGGTCAGCTGATCAACGAAGGCAAAAAAGACAGCGCCATTAAGGTACTCGACAAAATAGTAAGTGTTTTTCCAAACAAAAACTTCCCTTACGACGAGCGCTACATGATTGACGTGGCGAACAACTATTTGTTCATCGGACAAAAACAAAAAGGAATGGCGATCTTCAACATACTGAAGAAAAACTTCTACGAAGATTACTACTACTTCATGGCGATGGCGCCAAAATTCGGCAAAGATTCCTTCGGCTACTACAACGGTGACCAGCGCATCAAATACGCACAATACCGCATCAGCCGTTTGCTTGAACTGGCAACACAGTATAAATTCGACGATAAACTGATCAAAGATTTACAGTCGAAATTAATTGAACAATAAAGCCTACAACGGTGAATGTGCACTGCGCATTCACCGTTTATTTTGAGCCCGCAAAAAATGTACTTGGTTAAAAATCCATCCTTACTCAAAAAAGTTTTTCCCTCTTTGCTTTGGAAAGTAAAAACCAAGGAGAAGGAACTCTACCTCACTTTTGACGACGGACCGCACCCCCGCATTACGCCTTGGGTGTTAGATGTACTCGACCAATACCAAGCCAAAGCCACCTTCTTTTGTGTGGGCGAAAATGTAGTGAAATACCCTGCTGTTTACGAGGAGATTTTGCGCCGCGGACACGCTGTGGGCAACCACACCCAAAACCACCTCAACGGCTGGAAAACACCCACCCAAGAATACGCTGAAAACACCGCTCTCTGCGCCAAATCGGTGCAAAGCAAACTCTTTCGTCCGCCCTACGGCAAAATAAAAACAACGCAAATCAAGCGCCTCAAAAAAGACTATAAAATAGTGATGTGGACTTTGATCAGCGGTGATTTCGATAAAAAAATAATGCCCGAAGAGTGCCTCAACATTGTGGTGCAAAACGCCGACAAAGGCAACATCGTTGTTTTTCACGACAGTGAAAAAGCCGAAGCAAACCTGCAGTTTTCACTGCCCCGCGTGCTGAACCATTTCACGCAAATCGGCTGGACATTTAAGGCTTTGAGCTAGCCTCTATTTCTTTATATCAAACAAAGCCTTCAATTCTTTTGCTTCATCGGGCTGCATTCTTCCGGCCAAAATCAAACTCAATTGCTTGCGTCGCAAAGCCGCGTCAAAACGCGCCTGTTCCAACTCTGATTCAGGGATCAACTCTGGCATCGCCACCGTTTCGCCCTTTTCATTCAAGGCCACAAAAGTGTACATCGCCTCGTTGCACTTTATTTTAATGCCCGTCAGCTGACTTTCTTTGTACACTTCAATAAACACCTCACACGACTTGGTGAAAGAGCGCGACACCTTGGCTTCCAGCGTCACCACATTGCCCAGCTGAATGGGTTGCTGAAAAGAAACATTGCTCACACTGGCGGTAACTACCACTCTTTTGCAAAAGCGACCGGCACAAACGGCACCAATAATATCCATCCAGTTGAGCAGCTGCCCACCCATCAAATTTGTCAAAGTATTGGTATCATTGGGCAACACAATGTATGTTGCAATTGCCAAGGTATCTTTTGCTTTAATTCCTGTCATTGTTCTATATTTATTGCTCAAAAATAGTGTTTTATGGAATACCAGTACCTCAAAGCCTTGCATATTATATTTGTTGTCACTTGGTTTGCTGGACTCTTCTACATCGTTCGCCTCTTCATTTACCACGCCGAAGCCCAAGACAAGGCCGAACCCGCAAAAACCATTTTGCAAACGCAATACAAAATCATGCAAAAAAGATTGTGGTACATCATCACTTGGCCCTCTATGATTATCACTGTTTGCGTGGGCACCTACCTAATGATCGCCGGCAGACACTATCAAATGGGCTGGATGCACGTTAAACTGCTTTTTGTTTTTTTATTGGTGCTTTACCACCTCGGCTGCCACCGCATATTTTTGCAATTGAAAAACGATGAAATCAAATTCTCGTCGATGAAGCTGCGCATATGGAATGAAATCTCCACCCTCCTGCTTTTCGCCATTGTATTTGTGGTGGTGTTGAAAAGCGTATCCGACTGGCTCTATGGCGTAGTTGGCCTAATTTTACTCGCCGCACTGATGATGGTGGGTATTAAAATGTACAAGAAAAACCGCGCGAAAACAGAAGAAAAATAAAACTATTTTTCCTGCAATCTCTAGCTATTCGTATAAACACACGTTTAGCTAAACGTATATTTATACGGATAAATAAACGAATACGCGCACCAAAACGACCCATCTGCTTATGGTGTAGTGACAACAAATAAGAGCACAAATAAAT